>Ga0307503_10000081_pt1 | contig 56181 bp, 62 predicted proteins | sample 17_S_MG_FD_194514 | JGI IMG/M metagenome (GOLD analysis project Ga0307503, IMG submission 194514) | Soil microbial communities from Populus trichocarpa stands in riparian zone in the Pacific Northwest, United States - 17_S | ecosystem: Environmental > Terrestrial > Soil > Riparian zone > Trees... | reverse complement strand
GGCCGGTGCCCTCTTCCAAAACACTCAAGCGCGGCTCCCGCCGCGCGTTTTGGGAGAGGGCACCGGCCCTCCTCCACCGCTAGTCCTCAACGACCGTAACCGTGTAAAGAAGGCGGGCTGTGGAGTAACGGCAGCCGTAGGTGGCGCGCTTGCCTACCGTCTGCTGCGGTTCTCCCTGGCGTACGTCAGTTGAGTTGACGCACTTGCCCGGTTCGCGGCTGGCGCGCCAGGCGTTGTTTGAGGGCAGGCCCTGGGCGAAGGCGGGGGCCCAGGTCGGCACGGTTAGGCCGACTATGTCGTTCTTCTGCACCTTGAGCGAGGCGCCGAACTTGACCGTCTGGCCCAAGTAGGGGCTGAGCACGTGGATCGAGCCCTGGGCACGCAGGTTGTAGCGGGGCGGGTTCGTGCCCGGGACGCGGCGCAGGATCGCCAGGCGCGCCTCGGGGGGCGTGCCGAAGAAGCCGTTGAAGAAAGAGCGCTGGCTGCTGGTCGGCTGGGAGAGCGTCAGCGTCCAGGACTTGATCTTGCCGCTCTTGCGGACGAGGAACGGGAGCGATCCCTGGCTGGTGCTGACCTGAAACCCGGTGACGCTGCCGATCGCCTGGCAAGGCGACTCGGGGCACGACGGATCCGGCATCGTCGCGGTGTTGCCCAGGACCACCGTTGTCTTGGACGTGGTCGCGGCGCCGGCGTTTGCCGCCAGCGCGACGAGGAGAGCGAGGCAGCCCGCCAGCCCGATTACCAGCGCCAGACGACCCCGACCTCCGGCCGAACCGGCGTTGACAGCTGCGTGCGAAGACCTCGACATTGCCCATGCTCCTCTCGTTGGAAATCCTGCCCTTGCGGGCAGATTAGCCACTAGAGCGGCAAATCCTGCTTTGAACCCGCTCTAGTGGGCGGGGAGGGCGACGGCATAGCGCACCTGACCGACTCCTTCGAAGCCGAGGGCACGGCGAGCGCCGTTTGTGAGGTCGAAGGAGTTTCCGCGCGTGTAGGGACCGCGATCGATCACGCTCGTAACCAGGGAGTGGCCGTGGTAGACGAACTTGATCGTCGTCCCGCACGGCAGCGTGCGATGGGCGACGCCCACTGTCCCTGGCTGCAGGGTCTCGCCGCAGGCGGTGTGGTTGCCGTAGAGGCCCGGTCCGTACCAAGTAGCCCCGGCAGACCGCATCGGGCTGCTGAAGGCCGTGCTCGCCCCCGCGTTCGCCGCCGATTCCGAAGAACCGGCGCCGATGCCGCCGGTTCCAGCCTGGGCGGGGACCGCGCCGAGGGCCAGCGCGACCAGCACGGCTACTGTCGGCGCCACGCGCAGGCGCATGCCGCGACGCCGACTGCCCGCGCGCGCTCGCCCTGAGTGATCTTTCCGCCCGTGGCGGTTTCCGTCTGCCTTCATTGCTCTTTGCGACGCTTACGGGGTTAGCTGACGGGCTCGCGCTGAAAGAGCTGCGCTACGCGGCAGATGCCGGCGATTCGCCCCAACTTTTGGGTCCCCCGCTCCCCGCGATATGTAGGCGGGGATTCAGCGGAAGTTGGCGGCAGGTTAGCAAACGCTAAGACATGAAAACGTGAAGAGGTTGAGAAAGGCCCCCTTTCGGGGGCCTTTCCGTTAGCGGGCCTGTAAGCCGGATCCTGTCGTGAACGACCATCTGTCTCCCGGAGCCGGAGCCCCGGGGGGCCGCCGAAGCGGCCCTGCGGCCTACCTGGACCTCGCCGGGCAGGGTCGACGGTCCTGCTTGGCCTTGCACCGGGCGGGGTTTGCCTGGCCGCCGCGTCACCGCGGCGCCGGTGCGCTCTTACCGCACCATTTCACCGTTGCCTGTACGCGACTCACGTGTGGCCGCGCCATCGGCTGTGTATTTCTGTGGCACTGTCCCGCGGGTTTCCCCGGGTGGGCGTTACCCACCGCCTCGCCCTTCGGTGTCCGGACTTTCCTCGAGGGGTTTTCTCTCCCCCCGCGGTCGCTCGGCCCGCCTGCCGATGGTAGCGCGGGGCCCACGCTCCTCCCGCCCATTGAAGGGTTTTGGGTGCTCCCGCCCCCAAAACCCTGCCACGAATATCGTTGCGCCACGATGCCGACAGCAGTCGTAACCGGAGCAGGCGGCGGCCTTGGCCGTGCGATCGCACTCGAGCTAGCTCACCGCGGGTACCTCGTTCACGCCACCGACATCGACGCGGCTGCGTCGGCTCGCACGGCCGAGGAGATCGGTGCCGGAGCGCGATCGGCGGGGCTCGACGTGCGCGACGAGGCGGCCTGCCGGGCCCTCGCCGCCGAAGCCGTAACGAGCACCGGCTCGCTCGACCTCTGGGTCAACAACGCCGGGATCCTCGTCACCGGGCCGTCGTGGACCCAGGACGAGGCGACGCGCAGGGCGATGCTCGAGGTCAACACGCTGGGGACGATGAACGGAACCGTCGCCGCCCTGGAGTCGATGATCGAAGCCGGGCGCGGCCACGTGATCAACCTGATCTCGCTAGCCGGCATCGTCGCCGCTCCGGGCGAGGTCAACTACTCGGCGAGCAAGCACGCGGCGATGGCCTTCACCCTCGGCACCCTGTTCGACCTACGCCGCGCCGGCGTCGGCGGGATCGAGCTCTCGGCCGTCTGCCCGGACGGGATCTGGACGCCGATGCTCGAAGACAAGCTCGACGACCCCGACGCCGCCGGATCGTTCTCGGGGAAGCTACTTACGGTGGAGCGCGTCGCGACCGAGATCGGCAAGCTGACCGAGCGACCGCGGCCGCTGCTGATCCTGCCCCGCTGGCGCGGCCTGCAGTTGCGCATCCTCGATCTCTTCCCCCGCCTCACTCTGCGCCTGCTGCGCCCGGCGATGAGCGACGCCCGACGCAAACAGCGCCGCTACAAGAAGCGAATTGAGTCGGGCGCCTGGCCCAAGTAGGGCTGTTTAAACCTTGCGAAAGACGCCGACTACTTTGCCGAGGACGGTCGCCTCGGTGGTCCGGATCGGCTCCATCGAGGCGTTCTCGGGCTGCAGACGGACATGGTCGTCTTCGCGGAAGAAGCGCTTGACCGTGGCCTCCTCGCCGATCAGGGCGACGACGATCTCGCCGTTGGCAGCGTCGTCGGCCGGGCGCACGATCACGTAATCGCCACCCAGGATGCCTGCTTCCACCATGCTGTCGCCGCGCACATTGAGGATGTAGTCGCCGTCCTCGCCGCCGATCACGTCGGGGACTTCGATGTACTCCTCGACGTTCTCCTCGGCAAGGATCGGCTCGCCGGCGGCGACCTGGCCGACCAGCGGCAACCCGCTCTCCGGACGGATCGTCCGCTTGGCCTTGTCGAAGAGCAGCTCGATCGCCCGCGGCTTGGAGGGATCGCGCCGCAGCAGGCCGATTTTCTCCAGGTTGGCAAGGTGCGCATGCACGGTCGAGGACGAGTGCAGGCCCACCGCCTTGCCGATCTCGCGCACCGTCGGCGGGTAGCCAGTCTTGGCGGCGTACTTGCCGATGAAGTCGAAGATCTCCTTCTGCCTCTTGGTCAGATCCAGCTCCACGCCAACTCCCCTCCCGGGCCCGCATCTCGGCTGTCGATTAGCTCGAACACTTGTTCGCAAGAGTACCGCGCATCGCGGATGCACGCAACCAACCCCGCCCCCGAGCCCCAAACATCTAGAATCGTCGCCCCTCGAGCGGCTGTGGCGGAACTGGTAGACGCGCAAGGTTGAGGGCCTTGTGCCCCTTACGGGGCGTGATGGTTCGACTCCATTCAGCCGCATCGAAAGCTCCTGCAAATGGGAGCATTTGAATAAAACCCCGAATTTCGGCACTGCTGCCCTACGGTCCATTGCGGACCGTTTTGGCAGCAACGCCGCATACCTCTGCCGCACTACGAGAGTGCCCAGGCGTGAGCGAGACGTTTCCTCACGCAGGGGAAGTTCGCCGGTTTTGTGCCGAAGAACCCCACCGATGCGGCTGTCTGAAGTCTCAAATCATCCCTCGTTAGGGCATGCCTAAGGAGGAACTATGAGCCAAAAGACGAGCGACCGCCGCGCGCACGGGACTGGCACCCTGTATGTCCAAGAGAGGGCCAATGGCCAGGAGCTCTGGTACGGGCGCTGGCATCTTGGTGGACGGCGGGTCAACCGCCGCCTGGGACCTAAGCGCCGACGCGGGACCGGAAAGGGCCTCAACCGCACCCCAAGCCGAGGCCGAGCTGCGGCGACGGATGGTTCGCGAACGACCGCCTGCGGCTGGCTCGAGTGTCTCGTTCGCGAGCACCGCAGACCTGATGCTCCGCGACCTCGAGGCCCTCGGTCGCAAGCCGACCACCCTCGACAACTACCGGTCGATCCTTCGCTCGCACCTCCTGCCCAGATTTGGCGAAGTCGCCGTCAGCCACGTGAAGAAGGGTGATATCGAAGCGTTCATGGTGGCGCTTTCCGACGCCGGCAAGGCAGCGCGAACGCGCTCAGGCATCTTCAAGCTCCTCTCGCAGGTCTTCAACTTCGCCCAGCGTCATGACTGGTGCGAGCAGAACCCGTGCCGCTCTGTACGGCGACCGCGGGTGCGGGAATGCTCGGAGATCCGGTTTCTCAACCAGCAAGAGCTCGATGCACTGATCGCCGCCGTCGACGTCTCCGACAAGCCCTTCGGGCCTACCGACAGAGCGATCTTCCTGACCGCTGCCATGACCGGAATGCGCCAAGGCGAGCTACTGGCACTGCGCTGGCACGATGTCGACTGGGAAGCGAAACGAATTCGGGTGCGACGCAACTACACCCGCGGTTACTGGTCGACGCCGAAGTCGCGCAGCGGCGAACGCGCCGTACCCCTCTCGGAGAGGGTCGAAGACGAACTGAGAGCCCACCTTCGGCGCTCTCGTTTCTGCGGCGAGGACGACCTCGTCTTCGCCAATCCGCTGAGTGGCGAAGTACTTCCCCACGGCCCCCTCGTGCGCCGCCTCAAGAAGGCGCTGAAGGCCGCGGGGGTGCGCACGATCCGCTTCCACGATCTGCGCCACACCTTCGGCACCAGGATCGCCGCCGCCGGCGTGCCGATGCGAGTCCTGCAGGAGTGGATGGGGCACCGCGACTACCGGACCACCCTCATCTACGCCGACTACGAACCCGGAGACGAAGAGAGCGGGCTCGTGGACGCTGCCTTCTCCGCCGGATCGCCGGCGCAGAAAGAGCGGCCTCGCTCTCATGCCAGGCAGCGCATGTCACGGCTGAGGAAATCTCTTACCGCTAGGCGGAGCTCTCAAGGCCAGCCACGCCCAACCCAACCCGCTCAGCCGCCCGAGCGAGCTCCCGATCCCAGGTGACGAGGACGACTTCCTCGTCACCGAGTTCAAGCGCGGTAGTTAGGTGGACCGCGTCATAGCCGCGCAGTCCCAGGTCTTCGGCATAGCCGCCGGCACGAGCCGCGAGCTCCTGGTCAACCCCGACTGTAGTCAGCTCCGCGTAGAGCTCCTCGAAGACCGAGAGCGCCTCCCGGTGCTCCTCTTCCCCGAGACGACCCAGACGCCGGGCCGCTGCCAAGGCTGCCCGGCTCTCGGGGTAGGCAAGAATGCTCGATGCTGCGGGGTAGGCATTACCCCAGAGCTTGGCTGCCAACTCGGAGTCGTCCTCGACGACGACGAGCTTGACCAGTGCCGAGGTGTCGAAGTAGAAGATCAGGCCCGCTGCTCGGCGATGAGGTCGGAAACCGAACCGGTGCCCTTCACCTGCGCCGACCGAGCAGAGCGCGCCCCCTGCGGCATCCGCACCAGGCCACGGCGCGCGAGAGCATCGAGTGGCCTCTCGCCAAGCCCACTTAGGCGAGCAACGGGCCGTCCGCGACGAGTGACCACGATCTCGCCTCCCCCCTCCACTCGCTCCAGGTACTCGCTGAGGCGATCGTGCAGCTCGCGGATGCCGACTTCGCTCTCATGCTGATGTAGCGTCATGTGTACAGGTTAACAGCTACAAAGCCAGGTGCGAACTCGTATCTGCCGCTAGTTCAGCCAAGGACGCTGCATCACGCAACGCGATCGAGAACCTCATGGATGGACCACGCAGGTCAAAGCAGGGGCTCATCAGGTAACTCACCCCAGTCAAGCGCGGCGAGCTACGGCCAATACGCGCTGACGGTCATCGGCGCCAAAGCAGCGAGCCTCGACCTCGAATTTTCCGGCGCCAGGGGCTCCCGGCAACTCTTCGGTGTCGCGCTCAAGCTTGCCGCTCGCGTGCGCCCGTGCAATTGCGCCGCCCTCGGTCGCGCTCTTGAAGCGCGGCAAGTAAACATCAAGCTGAGAGCAGTGCGCGTAGCGCAACCGCACCCGTTTCGGCACCGCCTCGCCTCGCCGGAGCAACGGTCGGTCGGCGGGCTTGTGCCCATACTCGAAGACCATGAAAGCGACCGACTCCCTAGAGAGCTCCGCCAGCCTGTTCCCAGCCGCCTCAAGACTGACGTCGGCCTCAGCGGCCAACTTCTTCACACCTGTCAATCCGCTCTCGGTCAGGCGGTATTCCTCCAGCAGGGGAGCCGGCATAAGCAGCGCCGCGGCGCCGAAGTCGCACAGGTACTCCTCCTCCTGATTGAGCGGCTTGGACTCGACGCTAGCGTCCAAGCGGTAGCGCTTCTCCTCGGTGAAGTTCGGAAACGCCGTGTGCATCATCTCGTGGGCGCAGGTGAAGCGCTGACGCTCTCGTGAGTCCTTGGCGTTCAGATCCATCACCAGTTGGCCGTCAGCCTCGACGAAGATCCGCCCAGCAAACTCATAAGCGCCTCGGCGCGGACGCACGCCCTTGACCGAGGCGATCATCTCGACGTCGACCGGGAGCTTCTCCTGGTTTGCTTCACGCCGCAGCTTCTCCGCGTAGGCCTCGATCGCCTGCCGTGGGTCCGAGGCCTGCGCTTCGGCCATCAGGCCGAGCACAAGCGGTTCAGTCCAACTCTTCGTCGCCATCTCGGTCGAGGCCCTTGCTGAGGTTGAGGGAGTCATATATGAAGCGCCAGCGTGAAGAGCTGCGGGGACGTTCGTGGCCACGGAAGCGAATCGACGCAAGCGTGCGTACCTCGTCGTCGCTCAGGTCGGCCTCGCTCGCAAACGCCTTCAACGAAGCGGGCACCTCCTCATCGGTAGCTGCGCTGTAGGTCAGCTTCGGGCCCCCGACCAAATCCGCGATCGTCACCCCAAGCGCTTCGGCGATGCGGCCGAGAACTTCCAAAGAAGGGTTGCCCCCACGCTTCTCGAGTCGAACCAAGTGCGCCTTTGAGATTCCGCTCGCAGCAGAAAGCTGCGCGAGCGAAAGGTCGGCCCGTTCACGCTCCGCCCTGATGTTGCGACCGGCTCGCTCTGCGTCGTGCGGCATTGAGAAGAAAAATAGCGAGGTGTTCGGAGCGATACCGGCCGGTCGCCTGCAGCGACCAAGTGTCAGGAGTATGCGGTACTCTGTGGATAACCGTCCGGAAGCATTTAAGATACCGCTGTGTTTGAGGAGGAAAAGCGAGTGCCGAAATCGACGCGAAACACCGACAAGCCTTGGACCCCCGGGGAAGTTAAGCAACTGCGCACCCTGGCCAGAGGCAACACGCCGACTCGGGTGATTGGCCTGAAGTTGGGCCGCACCCCCGCAGGCGTCAGCTCGAAGGCGAGTCAGAAGCGAATCTCGCTCAAACCCGTAAACCAGAGCCCCTATAGCCGGCGCATGGGCTAGACGGCTCTAGACCAGAAAGGATTGACATGAGAGGCCAGGTGGCATTGGTGCGGCAGCAGGGCCAGGATTTCGCGATCTTGGCCGTCAAGAACAACGTGATCTCCAGTCCTCAGCTACGGGAGGGGATGATTGACTTTGGTCGCGGAGAGTTTGGCGCGAGAACCGCTCTGCTAGCCGAGGATGGGCGGACCTGGGGTGATCAGGACATCGTCAATTGGCTCGAAGGCATCCTTGTAGAGCAACTGCCCTGGCGAGAATTTTCGGTCAGCTGACCGAGCGATCGAGCAATGAAATACACGGATACCCAGCTGCGCACTTGGGATCAACGGCGGCTACGAGTTGGCCGTAAGAAGCGCGACGAACTGATGGCCCAGGCAAGCAACTTGATCGACAAGCTTGAAGTTGCGATCCCTGAAGCGAGTTCATTCGGGGTCACACGCTTCCGCCGCGCCGGATCCCTGATGAAGGCGACCGCCCTCTACCCGCGGGCGGACATCGGCATCGACGCAGACATCGCGGTCTACCTTGATGACTCCGAGGCTACGGATTGGGACCTTGCGACCCTGCACGCCACCCTCCGCGAGATCGCGATCAAGGTCTACCCGACCAAGTCTGCCGAGGACTTCTGGGTGCAGCCCCACACGCTTGGTCTTGAGTTCCGAGCCTCCGGCCTCAAGGTTGACCTCGTGCCACTCCTGGTGATCGACGGCGATACCGAACGTGGCTGGATGGTCAACTCCAGCGGCCAGCGCTCACATGTCGCCGATATCCCGGCCCACATCAAATTCGTCCGCGATATTGCCAACGGAGACTCCCGCTATCGGCCTCTAGTCCGGATGGCCAAGCGTTGGCGCAGCGAGGCGGAGCTAAAGGAGGAGCTCGGCTCGTTCCCGATCGAGCTAATCCTGGCCCAGATCAACGCCGAGCAAGGGCCAGCGGAAACCCTCGAAGTCGGTCTACAGCGTTTCTTCCTCTATCTGGCGCAGTCCGAGCTTCGCGAGCCGATCCTTTCGGGACACTCATCAACGCAACCCTCCCAATCTCCGGTCCAAATACTTGACCCGGCCGATCGCGACAACAACGTCGCGGCGTTGGTCACGGATGCACAGCGAGCAGAAATCGTTGCGACTGCGACCACGGCCTGGGAGACGCTGGTCACGGCCTCCGAGCTCGGAGGCAAAGGCGAGACCAAGGAACTATGGCAGGAGATCTTCGGCACCAACTTCACGACCGAGGAGGACTCGTGAGCGAAAGCGACAGCTACTCGGAGAGCTTCTCAACCGCCGACATCGTCAAGGTCGCCAATCGCTTCGGCGCCGATTTGGTCATGCTCGCACAGTCCAGCGAGGCGATGGACGCGACCAGGGCGGCGGATGTGATCGAGGACATCAAGCTCTTCGCGAAAGAGCAATACATCAACCGTATCTCCGTAATCCTCGAAGACGCCAATGGAGATCAGCTGCGAGCTCGCCGATACGAGGTGTCGACCGACGCCTCGCTCTGGAGTCCGGATCGCCCGGGGAACAATCTTTGGCCGAAAACGCCAGCGGGTGAAATCTCGCTGGTGATTCACTACGCGAACGCGTGGGACTCGCTCGGGGATGTGGCAAAGCGCAACTTCAAGAGCAAGCTGAAGAGGCCGTGGGGCCCCACCGACAAGGACACCAGCTTTTTGAGTATGGGCAAGACCGGCTCACGTCGCTATTCGTCTAACTCCTACGGGCTCGAGCGAACGGACTTTGAGTGAATAGCTCTGCCGAACTCTTCGAGCTCGAACTACCGCTCCCTGATGCTGGTCTCGGCGCTCTAGGGGAGCGCCTAATTGGCTTCGACCAACGCTACCGGAGACTCGGCCGCGCCTTTCAGATGCTGCTGGATCCAGGCAGCGTCGAGGCTTGGGCAGAAGAGCATCACGGACCCAACCTGCACATCATTGAGGTGCTCTCAGAACGCTATCCACTGGTTATCCTTCACGGTGACGTCGGCACCGGCAAGACTGCTTTCGCTGAGGCGGCGGCCGACCGCCTCTGTCGCCCGCCGCGGCCGGAAGGGACGCTGATGAAGCTGTCGACTCGGGTGCGCGGGGTCGGCAAGGTCGGTGAACTCTCCAGCCTGATCAACGATGCGTTTGCTGAGGTCGAAGTCGCAGTAGGCAAGAAGCGCGCAGCGATTCTGATCATCGACGAGGCCGACTCACTTGCAGCGAGCCGCGATGGCGATCGCAGCCACCACGAGGACAAGGTCGGTGTCAACACCCTGATCCAGAAGATCGATGACATCCGGCGCCTCGACGGCCGACTACTCGTTTTCCTCTGCACCAATCGCTTCGGCACGATCGACCCAGCGCTGATCCGGCGCGCCGGTCACGTTGAGCACTTCACTCGGCCTGACGATGACGAGCGTCGCGCCCTGCTCGACTTCGACACCAAGGGTCTCGATATCTCGGCAGCCGACCTCGCAAAGGTCGTGAAGCTCACTGGTCGCCTCGGTTCGCGGCCAGGGTTCACATTTTCGGACATCCGTACTCGGCTAATCCCCGAGGCCGTTCTCTCCGCCTACCCGGAGCGGCCGCTCAAAGGCGCGGACCTGATTGCCGCCGCCGAGAACCTCGAGCCAGCACCAAGCCTCGAAGAAGACGTCTGATGGCGCGCCGAGTCCACCTCACCGGCAGCGCTTCCAAGGAGTGCGACATTGGTCTTCTGCGCTGGGCGCGTGAGGCGCTGCGCTACTTCCTAAGGGACCACCTGCGCCAGGGCGGCAGCCTGATCGGCCAGCTCGGCGGCGAGCCCTACCACCCTGCCAATCAGACCCTGCCGCTGACCTTCGACTGGCTGATCGTCGAAGCAGCACTGGAAGCGCTCCGCGCAGGCGAGGCCGCACCCGCAGCCGAAGATCCACTGGTTCAGCTGCGCGGGTCTCAGCGTGGGGCCAAGCAGATCCCCGACAAGCGGCGCCCGCTGTTCGACGAGCTGCTTAAGCGCGAGGCGGTCGAAGTGAAGCTCCTACCGGATACCTGGCGCTCGGGAGCACTGATCCGCCAAGCCCAGGCCCGCATCGGCGACGTTCTCCTCACCGCCAGTGGCGGCGCCGGTGCCGAGCACCTGGCCGACCTCTACGCCCAGCGCGGCCGCCCGGTCGTGCCCTGGTCGATCGACCTTGGCTCCTCCGGCAACGACGGTGCCGTCGGCGGCGGCCTCGGGCTCGCAAGGAAGGCGCTAGCCGAGTCTTCCGGCTTCTTCCGCCTCGCCTCTGGCGGCGGAGGTGAGGCGAGGCTCCTGGCTCTAGTGGTCGAGCCCGAGCAACTGGGGCCCGTGCAGAATGCCGGCATGGCGCTCGCTGACTTGATCAGCGACCTAGAGCTTCCCCGCGCCTTCTGCATCCGCCTCTTGAACCCAGATGTCAAGAACTACCTGGAGGTTGAGGGCCATTTTCGCGAGGTCGTCGTCCCGGTCCTTGAGGACCTCCACTACCGGGTGATTGATCTCGGCACCGCCCGTCAGGAGGCAGCCTGGATGAACGCGGAGATCTTCGAGCAACTTGATCGTGCGGCGCTCGTCTACTGCGATCTAACCGGCCAGCGATCGAACTGCTTCACCGAGCTCGGCTACGCTCTCGGCAACCGCCAGCGGGTAATCATCAGCGCCCATGAGGGAGAGGGCATGCCGTTCGACACCGACAAGCTGCCCTGCCGCTTCTGGTCAGCCACCGAAACGGTTGACCACCGCCGAGAACGACTACGCGAGCACATCGACCGCTTTGGCACCTTGCCGCCGATCGTCGCGGCAGCATCGATCCTGTGAGCGAGCGCGCCGACCTCTACTTCTCCGCCGACATCGAGGCGGACGGCCCGATCCCCGGTCCCTACTCGATGCTCTCCTTTGGCCTCACCGTCGCCGCCCGCTTCGACGGTCGCGACTTCGAACCTCGTGATCCCGAGGCCGAGACCTTCTACCGTGAGCTGCAGCCGATTTCAGACAAATTCGTGCCGGATGCCCTGCGGATCGGGGGGCTCGATCGCGACCTACTGATCCGCGAGGGGCAGGCGCCAGCAGAGGCGATGAGCGAGGCCGCGGCGTGGGTTGATCGCATTGCCGGCGCAGACCGCGCGGTCCTCATCGCCTTCCCCGCCTCTTTCGATTGGCTCTATCTCTATTGGTACTTCCAGAGCTTCTCGCATCAGGGATCGCCTTTTGATTTCTCCTCCTGCCTCGACATGAAGACGATCTTCCAGCAGCGCGCGGGGGTGGTAATGGATCGCGCCGGTCTTGGGGATCTGCCTCCTGAGCTCATGCCCGAGCGGCCTCATACACACAATGCTCGCGATGATGCGCTTAGGCAGGCCGAGATATTTCAGCGCCTATGGCTGTGGCACCGGTGATTTGTCTGTTGCTTTGGCCGAAGTAAGTGGATCGGAGTCCATCTCAAGGGCTCCACCGACCATCTTGACCTCGTGTTGCCTCAGCGGCATTTCTGAACCCTATTGTCTGCGCCACAGACGAACGGACGGGCTCGAACCCGCGACCGTCGGGCCATAAGCCCAACGACCCCCCCACCCAACGCCCGATAACCCCGTCTTATGGAGACTCTTTCCCTTCAGGCTTGGGCGGCTGAGTGAAGCCTTTCTCAGATTTGATCACGTCCGAAAAATGGACGCAATCGCCGGAGGGCTCTGTGGTGGTTGCGGTCCGCTTTGGAATTCGCCCACCCGAGGGCGTCGGCAGCCGCGCGGCAAGACATTTCCTGGAAATAGATCAGCTCAATGATTTCTCGTTCTGGTGGCAGGAGCAAAGAAATCGCATCATGCAGGTAGTGACGCCGCTCGTCCTCCAAGAGGGTCTCCTCTGGGGTCAGATCCATGCTTCTCAGTGGCTCGATCCGATCTTCCGAGATCATCGAAGGGGCGCGCATTCGCTTGTCCAAGAAGTTCTTTGTCCGCTGTAAAGCGCAATTGATCAGCCAACCGGGCGGGCTATAGATCTCAATTCCCTTGGCAAGAGCCTGAGATAGCTCCAGTTGTGCCTGCGCGAACATGTCCACCCCGTCGCTCCAAATGAACTGTCGGGAGAACCCTTTCCTGCGCTGCCACTGACAAAAGCCTCGCCAAGCCTCCGCGAGTTCAGCCGCACTGACTTTCTCGCCCAGCTTCATGTCCGCCCAGTGATCGAGGGACTAGGTCGCAGTCAACTGCAGCAGGCAACCAACAAAGATCAATAGCCCGACCATCGACCAAACCCAATCCCGTGCAGTCAACCAGCCCCCCAAAGCCCGGAGGACTACTCCATCGGGAGGGGTACCTACGCCGATGAGAATCGTCCTCGCGCTAAACGCCAACGCCGCAAAGAGGAAGATGATCACGCCGCTCCAAATGGCTACAACGGCGAACGCCACGAACATCCAATCGAGAACTCCATCAGCGGGTGTCGGGGCCGCACCAGCGCAGAAGGCTCCGACGCAACACCAGCTAAGCGTGATCGCGAGCGACCGGGGGCTGCCGTCAAAGAATCCGATGAATCCGAAGCGGTTCTTCTCGATCTGACCGGCGGTCCACTTGATCGCAGAATCCGTGGCGCTGTTAGCCCAGATCCGCGTTGCAGCCAACAATCCCGCGACAGCCTGAAAGACGATGCCAATTGCCACTGCAGGCCGCCCGGCCGAGGAGACCATCATGAACAACAGATAGGCGATCCCGATCATCAACTCGACGATCAAGATCGCCTGCAGTCGGCGACTGTCCACACGCCGAGACCAAAGCCCCAACGCCTCGAGTGCTTGCAGTGGGTGCGTTGCCTTTCTTTGAAACGAAGCACTCATCTTGAGGTGATGATGACGCCTCGGGCGGAGGCAATGCCAGTCCATCCAGGCTCGGCCCCCCTCGGCCGCATACTTGCATCGACCTGACCGGTCGGCGAGAATGTCGCGGATGCGGGCGACGGCGACTCCGAATAGGCGGTGGGCGAACATCTTGGCTTGTCTGATGTCGACTGCCGTCCTCATGCTCGTGATCGCAGCGACCGGTGCTGCGGCACCTTCGCATACCGACTTTCAGAAGTGTGGTGATATCGCGACCCTGACCAGCTGGGACATCAGGGCGAAGCGAGTCGGATGCCACATGGCAAAGCAAGTCGTTCGGTCCTACAACTCAGCGATCGCGGAAGGGGGCGACTCAACCCAAGAAGTTCTCGGCTTCCTTTGCAAGACCGTCGGCAACTACGGCGACGGGGCGAACTATCGCTGCACTGCCAAGGGGCACCGGGTCGTCCGATTCAGCAGAGGCGGATAAGGCCGGCTCCCGGCGTGCCGCAGCATGGTCCTCGAGGCGATGCCTAGCGGACAGTTGGCGGACACTCTTTTCGCTAACTTAGGTCCCCTCAGAGCACCTCAGGTGACCTGAGAGCACTCAATGGACCTAAGAGGACCCCGAATATCGAGGTTGAGGGCCTTGTGCCCCTTACGGGGCGTGATGGTTCGACTCCATTCAGCCGCACTCAGAAACCCCCGCAAAGCGGGGGTTTCTGAGTTGTAGGGGCCTGGATCGGGAGTCGCTGGGCGGTACGGGTGTGCCTCGCGACGGCCTTTTCCTTCGGTGCTTTGCCTCCGCAGATCACGTTGTTTGCACGGATAGAAAACAGCCGGGCGGCAACTAGACTCCGACAATGTGTGCCCACCTTCGCTCGGTGCCGGATCTGGCCGGGAGCGATCCAGACCATCGACCGGCGTCGTCGATCACCGTGGTGTTGGCCGACGCTCACGCTTTGATGCGCCGCGGCCTGAAGCTGCTACTCGAAGGCGCGGAGGGCATCGAGGTAATCGCCGAGGCAGACGACCTGACCTCCGCCATGCGCCATGTCCGTGACAAGAAGCCCGACGTGCTTGCCCTCGACCTGCGCATGTCCGAGGACGCTCGCAAGGTGCTGATCGACGCGCTTCGCGAGCGCACGCTCGACACACGGGTGGTGGTACTGACGATGCACGAAAGCCCCATATTCGCTCAGCGCGCCCTCTTTGACGGCGCGCTTGGCGTCGTCCGAAAGGAGCACGCCGACAACGAGCTTCCCCAAGCGGTTCGTGCTGCTGCCGAGGGCGAAATCTACGTCAGCCCACAGATCGATGGCGGAATGGGCTCGCGCTAGGACGCGGTCTGCTCGCCCGCCTGCTCGCCCGCCTGCTCGCCCGCCTGCTTTCCGGCCTGCTCGATCAGGCCCTGGAGGGTGTCGTCGTCTCCCTCGGAAGAAGAAGCCACTCCGATGCCGGTTGCGTCCTCGGGGTGGCGCTCGGCAATTTCAGAGCACGCGTCAGACAGCCAGCGCCGCGCCTCCTCGGGGTTGACCTCGGCCAGAGTGCAGACGAACTCTTCCTCGCTCCAGCGGACGATCGGGTCAAAGGGACGGACCCTCCCCCACAGGGCAAGAAAGAGATCGCGAGCCAAGGCGGTGAGAGCCGAGTCGTCCTGCCGCCCGGCCTGAGTGGTCTTCCCGAATGTGACGACACAGAGTGCCAACGTGCGGCCCATGCCTTGAGCGCGCTCGAGTTCATGGCGCAAGAGCATCTCTCCGACCCACCGCCCGTAGGCACCGGTCGACTCGTCCATATGGGAGCGCTCGATCTCGGTCATCAACAGCTCGCGGTCGCTGGCAGCCTCCTGGCGATCGCGGGCCGCTTCCTCGCGGTCGTGAGCGGCACGCCGACGGTCCTCCGCGGCTCGCACCCTGGCGGCGGCAGCGCTGGCCCTCGCCACAGCCGCCACCTTGGCCGCTGGGCTGTCCTTGCCGAGTTGGCCTGCCATCTCCTCGGCGGCCTTGTCCACCTCCTCGGCCTCGCGGTCGCGAGCAGCGGCGACCTCGTCGCGATGGCGGGCCATCTCATCGCGGCGCCATGCCTGCTCGTGGCGTTCGGCGGCAACCTGCGCGCGAACCGCGGTCGTCGCCATCCGGGACATCGTCCCCTCTCCCCGGCCGGCCTTGGCCAGCTCATGTGCGCGTAGTCGCCCGGAGTCGGCGACGGGATTGGTTCCCAGCTCGCGGTCGGAGAGAGCCTGGTCGCGGTCGGAGACGCGCTGGTCGGCGTCTGAAGCGGCCTGGTCGCGATCCGACATGCTCTGATCGGAATCGGAGGCGCTCTGATCGGAGTCGGCGGCGGTCTGGTCCCGATCCGATGCAGTCTGATCGGCTTCGAGTTGGCCAGCATGCCGGCGCCACGGAACTCGCGGAATGATGTCGCACCCTCTCTTCGACCGATGACGGCTGCCCTGGGTTGAGCCTTACCGATCAGCCGTATATCGAGACTAACAGTGCTGACTGCACAGCATTCCTTTGGTCCATCGGGTTTTCGGCATCGTCGATGCTGCCTATGGGCGCGACGATGGCCAGGGCAGGCGTGCGACCCGACTGTAGGCGCGCAAGCAGGGGTCTCGGTGAGGCGAAGGGGGATGATCCCAGCGTGGAACTGGCGCTCGCCATTGCCTTCTCCATCGCCTTCGCGCTGACCAACGGGTTCCATGACGCGGCCAACGCGATCGCGACGCTCGTTGCCACCCGGGGAGCGCGGCCGGGACAGGCGATCGTCCTCGCCACGGTGTTCAACATGCTCGGCGCCCTGCTGGTCGGGACTGCGGTGGCCGACACGATCGCGGGGATCGTCGAGGTGCCCGCCGCCGAGGCGGTCGAGGTAATCGGGGCCGGGGTCCTGGCCGCGACGCTCTGGAACCTGCTCACCTGGTGGCGGGGCCTGCCGTCGAGCTCCGCACACGCGCTGGTCGGCGGGCTGGTCGGCTCGGCGATCGCCGAGGCCGGGGTCCACGCGGTCCAGTGGGGCGGTATGGACGGCTGGAAACCCGTCGGCGTTTTCGGGGTCCTGATCGTCCTCGCCGTCTCGCCGCTGCTCGGGCTCGGCTTTGGACTCGCCTTCGCCCGGCTCGACATGCGCTTGTTGCGGCGCGCCACCCAGCGGGTGAAGGCGCCGATCCGCGGCGCCGAGTGGGCGATGTCGGCCGCCCTCTCCTTCGGCCACGGCGCCAACGACGCGCAGAAGGCGATGGGGGTGATCGCCGCGCTGCTGCTCGCCAGCGGCCACATCGAGACGCTCTCGGTGCCGCTCTGGGTCAAGCTCGTCTGCGGGGCCGCGCTGACGCTCGGCACCGCGATGGGCGGCTGGCGGATCATCCGCACGATCGGGCGGCGCATCTTCCGCCTGGCTCCGATCGACGGCTTCGCCAGCCAGAGCGCCTCGACGGCGGTGATCCTGCCCGCCTCCTACCTCGGCGCGCCGGTCTCAACCACGCAGGTGGTCGCCTCCTCGGTCGTCGGCGTCGGCGGTGGGCGCCGCCGCTGGCACCACGTCCGTTGGACGGTCGTGCGCTCGATCGCCTTCGCCTGGCTACTGACCCTGCCGACCTCGGCTTGCATCGGGGCGATAATCCTGCTGATCTGGAGGGCGGTTTGAGCAAGCGCATGCACTGGTTCCTGCCACAGACGCCCGACGTGCTCGGGATGCTGCGCGAACAGATGGCGATCACGGTCGAGGGGACGGACGCGCTGGTCGCGTGGGCCAAAGGCGACAGCGGCGCAGCCGATCGGCTGCGCAAGCACGAGCACGCCGCCGACGACAGCAAGCGCGAGCTGCGCGAAGCGCTGACCGAGGCATTTTCGACGCCGCTCGCGCTGGAGGATATCTTCGAGCTCTCCCGCGGAATCGACGAAATCGTCAACGACGCCAAGAACCTCGCCGGCGAGGCCGAGGCGATGCGGACCGAACCGGACGCCGCAATCGTCGAGATGGCAGGAGAGATCGCCGCCGGCACGAGACAGCTTGCCCACTCGCTCGAACTGCTCGAGGCCGGCGACCAGGCGGGGGCAACCGCCGCCGCCGACCGCGCGGTCAAAGATCAGCGCCACCTCCAGCACACGTACCGAACCTCGATGTCGGCCCTGGTCGAGATGCGGGACCAGCACGAGCTGGCTGCCCGGAGAGAGCTCTACCGTCGCCTGGCCCGCACCGGCGACGAACTGGCCAGGGTCGCCGAGCGGGTCTGGTACTCGGTGTTGAAGGAAAGCTAGGCGGGGACCTCCGCCACCTCGATCCGGCCATCGGTGCCGGCTGCCTGCAGCGCCTCGTAGTCGCTCTCGTTCTGGTCGGCGTAGGCCTCGGCGAAGGCGGCGATCGCCTTGTCGAAGGTGTCGCTCTTGCCGAGGTAGGCGGCGATCGCGATGCGGTCGCCGCTGCGGGCGTGGGCGTGGGCCAGGGTGGTGCCGCAGATCTGGGCGTAGGCGGTGAGGGCGGCGGGATCCATGTTCTCGACCTTCGCCGAGCCCTTCTGGTCCCAGAGCTGGCGGACGTAGAAATCGCGCTGCTTGCCGTCGATGCCTCTTGCCCTGACCCAGCCGAGCAGGATGTCGCTCGCCGCCTGCGTCAGGCGCTGGCCCTGGACGACCCGCTCGCCCTGGTTCGCGAAGGCGCTCGGCTCCGCGTATGGCTCGAGCACCGACCGCTGCGCTTCCTTCACCTGAAGGAAGAGCGGGTCGCCGCTGTCGCGACCCAGCAGCAAGGCGATGAAGGCGCGGGTGCCGACGCTGCCGACCCCCACCACCTTGAGCGCGGCGTCGACGAAGCGGTAGCTGTCGAGCAGAACGTGGCGATCCTCCGGGAGAGTGTCGCGGTAGGCGGCGAGGACCTCCAGCACTCGCGCTTCCACGTCGCCTCGGGTGTCCTCGACCAGCTCGCCCAGCGGCACGATCAAGGGGGGTTCGCTGACGATGCGCAGCTCGCCGTCAACTTCGCGGGTGAGCTTGGAGAGCGCACGCATCCTGTCCTTGGCCTGGGTCTTGGCCAGGTTGCGCCTGAAGGCCTCGCGCTCTTTCTTGCCGGCGGCGGCGCCCCAGCGCTCGGCCACCGTCGGCACGTCCATCTTCGTGTACCAGACGTCGAGGTTGCCGAGCTCGGCCAACCGCCGCATCGCCTCCCGGTACTCCTCGGCCATCGCGGCGACGATCGCCTGCCGCTCGCGCTTTTTGAAGGCGCTCGCCCGTCCGGCGACGGCGAAGCTGGCGGCGAGGCGCATGATGTCCCACTCCCAGGGCCCCGGCAGCGTCTCGTCGAAGTCGTTGACGTCGAAGAGCAGCTCGCGGTCGGGAGAGGCGAAGGCGCCGAAGTTGGAGAGGTGGGCATCTCCGCAGAGCTGCACCGTGAAGCCGCTGCGCGGCGTCCCGGCCAGGTCCGCCGCCATCACCGCCGCAGCGCCGCGGTAGAAGGCGAACGGCGAGGCGAGCATCCGCCCGTAGCGGAGCGGGACGAGCTGGCCGACCCGCGAGGTGGCCTGGGCCTCGAGCAGCTCGACCGGGTCCGGCCGGTCGCTCGCGGGCGCCCACTCGCCGTGGCTCGCGCGCGGCGCGTCGGACCGCGCGGCCTTGCCGGCGGCGGCGCGCTCGGCGGGAGACTGGGAGCTCTTCAGCGGATCGACCATCAGGCGATTGCGGGTTCGGGTTCGGGTTCGGGATTGGGCGGATCGGGCCCCGCCTGGAGTTCGTCGAAGCGTTGCACGGGCAGGCGGCGGGTCATCCAGAACGAGGCCAATGTCAGCATGGCGGCAAAGAGGAAGGCTGTCTTCAGCGCGTTGATCTGCGCGTCTTCGTAGTGTTCGACCAAGGCGTCGGTGGTCGCTGCATCGACCCCTGCGGCCGTCGCTCCCGCCCGCACCTCTTCCGAGGAGACGAAGCTCCCCCCCGCGCTCAGCTTCACTTCGAGCTGGCTCTGCACCTCGCTGGAGATGCGCGGATCACCGGCGACGTTGGCGGTGAAGGCCGCGATCAGGCCAGTGATCACGATCGCCCCGAGCAGGGCGGTGCCGAGCGAGGAGCCGAGCTGCTGCGAGGTGCTCTGCAAGCCGCCGGCCTCGCTGCGGTCGTCGTCGCCGACGGCCGACTGGACCACGTTGCCGAGCTGGGAGACGATCAGTCCCATCCCGATTCCGAGCACCCCCATCGCAACGAGGAAGGAGCCGTTGTCGAGTTCGGGCTCGATCGTCCCCAGCAGCATCAGGATCGAGACGAAGACAATGCCCAAACCGGTGCGGACCAGCGGCCGCGGGGCGAAGCGCTTGGCCAAGGCCGAACCGGCGATCGCGGCGAAGAACAGCCCCGCCGAGGCGGGCAGCATCCGCACCCCCGTTTCGAGCGCGTCGAGGCCCTGGACGACCTGCAGGAAGAGGGGGATGGTGAAGAAGACGCCCATCAGGATCAGGTTCTGGGCGAGGAACATCGCCACCCCGCCGCGCAGCTGGGGGATACGCAGCAGGGGCAGGTGGACGAGCGGTTCGAGGCCCTTCTCTTCGCGGCGCCGCTCCCAGGCGACGAAGCCGGCGAGCAGCAGCCCACCGGCAGCGATCACGAACGGGGTGAGCGAGAAGCCGAAGGGCTCGAGTGGAGAGTCGCTCGGCCGCAGCCAGCCCCAGTTGCTCGCCTGGAGGACGCCGAGCACGACCAGCGACAGGCCGGAGGCCGAGAGCACGCTGCCGACCCAGTCGAGCGTGGGGATGCTCTTCTCGCGCGCCGGCTCTTTTATCCACCGCGTGCCGAGCAGTATCCCCAGCGCCACCACGACCTCACCGATGAAGACGACCCGCCAGCTCAGCTCGGTCGTCGCCCAGCCGCCGAGGATCGGGCCGACAGCGATGCCGGCGCCGGCCACGCCGCCCAGCACCCCGTAGGCGATCGCCCGGTCGGCGCCTTTGTAGTTGCCGGCGACGAGGGCGATCAGGGCGGGGATGACAAGCGCCGCGCCGATGCCCTCGAGGATCGACCAGCCGAGCATCAGCGTGGGCACGCTCCAGGAGGCGGCGGTCAGCGCCGAGCCGGCGCCGTAGATGACCAGGCCGATCGTGAAGGCGCGACGCCTCCCCCAGATGTCGCCGAGCTTGCCGCCGGTCAGCATCAGGCCCGCCATCACCAGCGCGTAGAAGGCGATCACGGCCTGGATCGTGGTGACGGTGGTGTCGAAGTCTTCGACCAGCTGGGAGATCGCGACGTTCATCACTGCCTGGTCCAGCACCATCAGGAACTGGGCGGCGCCGAGGACGACGAGGACTACCCACTTGGCCATCCTCAGCTCACCAACTCGACGATTCCACGGACGATCAGGAGCCCGCCGAGCACCGCGGCGACGACGATCCCGGCCCGGCGCCCGCTGCGGCCGAGCCAGGCGCGGAAGCCGTTGACGGCACCCTGGGTCCGCTCCGGCGCCAGGGCGTAGCCGATCAGCGGGACCTCGAGCAGGGTCTGCTGCATCAGGCAGAAGCCTATGACCAGCAGAGCGGTCGGGACGGTGGCGGCTTCGAGCTGGTCGATGCGGCTGAGCGCCGCCAGGTAGGAGACGCCGGGGAAGCTGAGCAGCAGGCCGACCACGAACGAGATTCGCGGCGAGCCGCGCCCGAGCAGCCGCATCGGCAGCGCTTCCTTCTTCTCTCCGCCCTTCTTCGCCAGCTTTTCGCTCTTGCGCCGCGCTTTGCGCTCGCGCAGGCCCTGGTCGCGATCGGTCGCCAAGACGAAGGCGACGACCGCGAGTAGCAGGCCGATGACGATGTCCTCGGCGGGACTGATCGTCTGCTTGCTGGTGCTGGCAAAGCCCGAGTCGTGCAGCGCGAAGACGATCACCAGCCCGAGGGTCATGCTGGTCAGGTAGGCGCCCATCAGGTAGCCGAGCATCAGCCGCTTCGGGCTTGGCATGAGCAGCATGAGGGTGACGGCCGCGAGCAGCGTCGGGTTGAACATCGCCAGCAGGCCGAGCAGGAAGATCTCGCCGAGGTCGCTCATACAACGCCCTCGCGCGCCGATCGCCACGGGCTCGAACGACCGGCTGCCACCGTGACGATCGGCGCACTCACGAGCAGCGCTCGCAGATGCCGCGCAGGACCACGTCGTGGTCGGTGACCTCGAAGCTGATCTCGTCGGAGAGCCGGTCGATCGCGCGCTCCAACGAGGGGTCCTCGAAGGGAACCATGCGACCGCAGCGGCGGCAGATCGCGTGATGGTGGTGCTCACCGCCGGGCTCGACCCGCTCGTAGCCGGCGGTGCCGCGGGTCACCTCGATGCGCTGCAAGAGGCCGAGCTGCTCGAGCTGCTCGAGCGCCCGGTAGACGCTGGCACGGCCGACCGCGGGCCGGCGGCGGCGCAGCTCGTCGTCGAGGTCCAGCGCGGTGACGGCGCAGTCGTGGCCGGCCAGCGCCTCGACCACGGCGGTACGGGCGCCGCCACGGCGGTAGCCGGCCTCCTGGAGGGAGGCCAGCGCGTGCTCGGCCCAGGCACTGTCGACCTTGGTCGGCATCTAGGTGACTGTAACCCCCGCTGGAGCGACCCGCGAATGCCTCCGCAACATCCGCAACCGGCCGGCGGGCAACGAGAGCACGTAGACCGCGACGATCGCCAGCGCAACCGATGCCCCACCGGCCGTTCCCGCGTAATAGGAGAGGTAGAGGCCGGCGACACCGGCGAGGACGGCAAGGGCCGCGGCGAGAACCATCATCGACAGCATGCGGTCGCTGAGCCGGCGCGCCGCGGCGGCCGGGCCGACGAAGACGGCGACGACGAGCAGGTTGCCGAGGCCCTGGGCGGCGACGACGATCCCGGCCGCGAGCAGAACCAGCAGGGCCGCGTCGGCGATCTCCGGGGAGATTCCCAGCGATCGCGCCGTGCCGCGATCGAAGCCGGCGATCAGGAGCCGGCCGTGCAAAAGCCGCAGCGCCACGGCAACGAGGACGGCGAGCCCGGCCGCGGTCGCCAGGTCGGCGTCGGTAACGCCGAAGACGTCGCCGAAGAGCAGCGACTCGATCCCCGGCGGCGATTGCGGAGAGAGTGCCAGCAGCACGCCGAGGCCGAACATCGTCGTCACCACCACAGCGACCGCGGCCTCGCGGTCGATCCCGGCGATCCTCGCGGCGAGGGCGATCGCGAGCGCGGCGACGACGATCGCCGGCACGGCGCCGAACAACAGGGGAATACCGGCTACGGCAACGAGGACGAGGCCGGGGAAGATCGAGTGGGAGAGCGACTCGGCCGCGTAGGAGAGGCCGTAGAAGACGACCCAGCAGCCGAGCGCGCCGCCGGCGATGCCGAGCAGGACGACCTCGGCGAGAGCGCGCTGCATGAACGGTTCTTGCAGGGGGGCGAGCATCTCAGTGGTGGTGATGATGTGGGGGCAGGATCGCCCGGCCCCCCGACCCGGGGATCTCGACGATGGCTCCGCCGTAGGTCGCTTCGAGGACGCCGAGGTCGGCGAGAACCACGCCAGGAGGCCCGCAGGCGACCTGGCGCTTGTTGATGCAGAGGACGAGGTCGCAGCCGCGCGCCTGCTCGAGGTCGTGGGTGGCGATCATGACCCCCCGCCCCTCCCCCGCGAGCTCGCCGATCAGCGCTTCCAAGCCCTCGGCGCTGGGCCGGTCGAGGCCCGAGAAGGGCTCGTCGAGCAAGAGCACGCCGGCGTCCTGGACGAGGGCCCGTGCGATCAAGACCCGCTGGCGCTGGCCGCCTGAGAGACGCCCGAAGGTCTCCCCCGCGAGCGCCCGCAGCCCGACCCGGTCAAGCGCCCGCACCGCCGCCTCGCGCTCACGACGGCCCGGACGCCGCCACCAGGGCAGGCCGGCGATCGTCCCCATCGTCGCCACGTCGAGGGCCGAGACGGGATAGTCGAGGCGCGAGCGCTCGGTCTGGGGCACGGTGCCGCACCGCGCCTGGAGGCGGAGCGTCCCCTCGACCTGGCGAAGCTCACCGAGCAGCGTCCGCAGCAGGGTCGTCTTGCCGCCGCCGTTGGGACCGAGCAACGCCAGGGCCTGGCCCGGCCGCAGGGCGAACTCGACGCCCGAGATAGCCGGTGCTCCGCCGTAGCCGGCAGCGAGCCCGGCTGCCTCGATCAGGGGCTCGGTCGGCATCCCCGCCTCCCTTCCGTGAAGCCACCGATCATCGAGTCGGCGTTGGCCGCCTCCATGCGCAGGTAGGTGGCGCCGCTGGATCCCTCCGGGCCGAGCGTGTCGCCGTAGAGGGTGTGGTCCGCGGAGGCGCCGGTCTGGCTGGCGATCGCCTCGGCGACCTTCGGGCTCAGCGAGCTCTCCGGGAAGATCGCCTTGACGTGCTCGCTTTCGATCAGCCCGGCGAGCGCGCTGAGGTCCTTGGCCGAGGGCTGCGCCTCAGTGGCCTGGGACGGAATCACGGCCCCCACCACGTCGATCCCGTAACGCTTGGCGAAGTAGCCGAAGGCATCGTGGTCGGTGACGAGCTTGCGCTGCTGCGGCGGGACCGAGGCCATGCAGCGGGCAATCCCGGCGTCGAGGGTGCGTAGCTTGGCGAGGTAGGCGCCGGCGTTGCGTTCGAACAGGCGGCGGCGTGGCGGGTCCACCGCCGCAAGCCGGCGCTCGATCTCGCGCACCGCGGCCTCGGCGTTGCGCGGGTCGTGCCACCAGTGCGGGTCGTAGCGCGACGCATCGGCGCCGCTCGACTCGCCCGGCAGCCGCTCGGGCACGCTCGCGCCGAGGTCGACAACCCGGGCGTCGCTGCCGCTGTCGGAGACGACCTGGCCGATCCATTCGTCGAGGCCGTCGCCACTAGCGAAGACGAGCTTCGCTTCCGCCGCGCCGGCGACGTCGCTGGGCCGCGGCTCGTAGGAGTGCGGGTCGGTGTTCGGCTGCAGGATCTGGTCGACCGCGACCGCGTTGCCGCCGACCTCGCGGACGAAGTCGCCGATCTGGGTCGTCGTCGCCACCACCTCGACCTGGCCGTCGCTGGCAGTCGGAGTGCTGCCGCAGCCGGCCCCGACGAAGGCCGCCGCGGCCAGGGTGGCGGCGGCGAGAGCCGCGGCCCGCGGGGCCCGCGCCAGCCCCCGCGCGCAGGCGGCAAGGCCGAAGACCGCCCCGGAGACGACGGCGATCGTCCCCCCCGGGGGCGCGTCGGTCTTGACCGAGAGCCAGAGCCCGACAGTGCCCTCGAGGGCGACCAGGGCGACACTGGCGAGCTGCCAGGTCCGCATCCGCTCGGCAAAGAGGCGAACGGTGAGCGCCGGCACGACGAACAGCGCGGCGACGAGCAGGGCGCCGACCACCGAGAGCGCCGCGGTCGTGGCAAGCGCGATCAGGCCCAGCAGGACGACGTCGAGCGTTCGCCCACCGGTACCCAGCGAGCCCGCCGCCCCGGGGTCGAAGCCGACAGCGAGCCAGCGGTGACCGAGTAGCAGCGAGGCGACGACTGTCGCGCCGCCCGCGACCGCAGCCAGGGCGATGTCGCCGCCGTCGACCAGCAGCAGGCTGCCGAAGAGCAGGGTCTCAACGTTGGCGCCGGAGCCGAAGACGTCGCTGGCGAGAATCACCCCGGCGGCGAGGCAGCCGACGAGGACGATCGCCACGGCGCTGTCGCGTCCCTCCTCGTCGCGGCGGCCGAGCAGAGAGGCGCCAGCTGTGAAAAGGACCGCAGCGCCGAAGGCTCCCAACGGCGCGGCGAAGCCCAGCCCGTCGGCCAGCACCAGCCCTGGGAACGCCGCCGTGCCCACCGCGTGGGAGAAGAAGGCCAGCCCGCGCAGGACGATCCAGGTGCCGAGGAGCCCGGCGGGGATGGACAGGATCAGAATCTCGATCAGGCCTCGCTGGACGAACGGCAGCTGAAACGGCTCGAGCACCAGGACCGGAGTAAATCAAAATGAGATCCATTTTTATTTTCTCGGTGCGCCCTCCCGAACTGCATCAACTTCTCCATCTGCCAGATGGAGAAGTTGATGCAGTTCGCTAGTAGCGTGCGTGGCATGTGGTGGAGGTCGGGGTGAGAGCGCTGGTACAGCGGGTGAGCCAGGCCGCGGTCGACGTCGAGGGCGAGCGGGTGGCGCAGATCGGGCCGGGGATGCTCGTCCTGCTCGGCGTGCGGCACGACGACACCGCCGATGACGCCGACCGCCTCGCCGGCAAGGTCCGGGCGCTGCGGATCTTCGACGACGCCGAGGGCCGAATGAACGAGTCGCTCGGCGACCGCGAGATCCTCTGCGTCAGCCAGTTCACCCTCTACGGCGACGCCCGCAAGGGCAACCGTCCCAGCTACGTCGACGCCGCGCCCGCCGCCGAGGCCGAGCCGCTCTATGACCGCTTCTGCGAGAAACTCGGCGCCGCCAAGGGCGTCTTCGGCGCCTGCATGGGCGTGGCCCTGGTCAACGACGGCCCGGTCACGCTCTTGCTTGAATCCTGACCTCGAAGCGGTGTCGTCGACGGGCGAAATGCTGCGTCCCGTCGGATTCGATCAGCGTAGGATTGGGCCATGGCTTCCCGTCGCCGCACGCTGCTCGAGCCCGGCCACGAGGCCGAGTGGGCTCGGCTCAACGCAGAGAAGCGCAAGGCCTTGACCCCACCGCCCGATGCGCCGATCGGCGAGCTGCTGCGTCGCGGCCAGGCGCTCTCGGCCCAGGCCAACGGACTGCTGCGTGCGGTGGATCGCGCCAATGAGCACCCCCGACCCTGAGCTTGACGTCGCGGTCGCGGCAATGGTCGCCGAGGGCGCCCGCTTCGTCGTCGTCGGGGGCTTTTCCGTGATCGCCAACCGCTTCGTGCGCGCCACGGAGGACATCGACTTCCTGGTTCCCGACGACGCCGACAACGACCGGCGCGTTCTGACGGCGCTCGCGGCGCTCGGCGCCACCCGCCTTCGCGACGAAGCGCCGCTTGAGGAGAAGCACCTGATCGATCAAACGCACCTCCGTGCCAGGACGGACGCCGGAATCATCGACATCATCCGCGGCGGCCTGCCACCGCTCGACTACGACACAGTCGAGGAACGCGCGATGCGCGCCGACTACGGTGAGGTCGAATTCCTCGTCGCCGGCCTGAGCAGCATCGTCGGCTTCAAGCGCCTGGCCGGCCGCCCCCGCGACCGAAACGACCTGATCGGCCTCGAAGAAATCCACGGAGAGCTGCCGATCGAGGAGATTCCCGGATTGGACGGCTGACAGCCCCCGGAGGCCCGAGCTGGACATCGGCCTGCGCCTGGTCTGCGAAGAGCTATGAGCGACGGCCCACGTATCCGTGACGCGAGCCAGCGCGACGGCCCCGCCGTCGCGGGGATCTGGACCGAGGCCTACTTCACCGAAGGCGAGGGCGGACGAACCGCACCCTACGCTGAGGCCGAGTTCGCAGAGACGGCCCGCATCGGTCGGGTCCTCGTCGCCGAGCGTAAGGGCGAGGCGGTCGGCGTCGTCGCGCTTATCGCGCCGGAAATGCCTGGGCGTGCCGTGGCTCAGGCAGGCGAAGCGGAATTGGCGCGACTTGCCGTCGCGGCCGCGGCGCGGCGCCTCGGCATTGGCCGGGCGCTGGCCCGGCGCTGCGAGGAGATCGCGCGCGCCGCCGGCTGGGATGCGATCGCGCTTTGGAGCCGCCCGTACCAAGTGGGGGGTCACCGCCTCTACGAATCCCTCGGCTACGAACGGGTGCCGGAGCGCGACTCGATCGACGAGACCGGCTTCGAGCGCATCGTCTTCAGGCTCGCACTCTGAACCCTCCGAGGCCTTGCCAGAATGACCGCCGTGGAGAACCTGACCGCAAGGCTCGAGGGTTCGATCGTCAGGCTCGAGCCGCTCCGCGAGGAGGATGCGGAGGAGCTCTGGGAGGCGGCGCAGGCGTCCGAGATCTGGGCCTGGCTGGCGAACCTGAACGAGCGGGAGCGCTTCGACCTCTGGATGCAGCTGACGCTGGAGGCCATGGAGGCCGGCCGCGAGGGTCCCTTCACCACCCGCGACGCACGCACCGGCAAGGCGATCGGTAGCAGCCGCTACCTCAACATCCGTCCCGCCGACCGCGTAGTCGAGATCGGCTGGACCTGGCTGCACCCGAGCGCCTGGCGCAGCGGTGCCAACGTCGAGGCCAAGTTGCTGATGATGCGCCACGCCTTCGAGACGCTCGGCTGCGTTCGGGTCGAGTTCAAGACCGACGCCCGCAACGAGCGCTCTCGAGCCGCCCTCGCCGCCTTGCCCGCCCAGTTCGAGGGCATCCTGCGCAACCACATGATCGTCCCCGACGTCGGCCAACGCGACTCGGCCTACTACAGCGTGATCGACTCCGAGTGGCCCGAGGTCCGCGCCAACCTCGAACGCCGCCTCGCGCGGACCGGGGCCTAGCTGCCCAGCGCCCGGTCTATGAACGGGCCGAGGAGGTCACCGGCCTGGGTGGCCGTCTTCTCAGGGGAATCGGTGGGCGCGGTGATGTAGCTGATCGCGAGGCGGACCAGGGACTCGGCGAGGAGCTTCACGTCTGCGTCCGGCGCTTGGGGCCAGCCCTCTTCGATCGTCACCGTGAGCCGCGCGGTGGCCCACTGGACCACGGGCATTCCCTGGGTGGTGACGAAGGGCAGCATGCCCCCGGTACCGTCGTCGCTGAGCAGGATACGGACGAGGGGGTCCTCGCCGGCCGTGCGCAGGAAGGTTTCGAGCGCGGCGCCGACTGCCGCCCTGGGGTCGTCGCGGTGCTCGAGCACGGCGGCATCGACGACGTCGAGGAAGCGCTCGCCCTCATGGATGACGAAGGCCTGGCCGAACTCGTCGCGGTTGCCGAACTCCTTGTAGAGGGTCTGGCGGCTGACGCCAGCGGCGCTCGCCACGTCCGACATCGTGATCTCCGACCAAGACCGGCTCTGTAGCTCGTCGCGAGCGGCGCCGAACAGCGTCTCTCGCAGCAGCTCTTTTGCCGCCTGCGGGTATGGGGTGCGTGCGGTCGCCACGGCGGGAATCGTGCCAGCCGCCGCGGTCACTCGCCGCCGTCCCCCTCGTCAAGTTCGAAGTCGACCTTGTCACGCACGCCGCAGTCGGGGCAGGCCCAGTCGTCGGGGACCTCGCTCCAGGGCGTGCCCGGCGGGAAGCCCTCGCGCGGGTGGCCGGGCTCCTCGTCATAGACGTAGCCGCAGCCCGGGCAGCTCCAGCGGCTCACGCCGTCCTCCCGTAGCGGGAGAGGACGCGACCCAGCTTGCGCGGCTGGATGTTGGCGCGGGTGAGGTCGCCGCCGTAGTGCTCCAGCAACCTCGGGTCCATCACCCGCCGCCACAGCGGTGGGATCCAGGCCAACACGATCATCCCGGCGTAACCGGTGGGCAGCTGCGGCGCTTCGTCGACGTGGCGGAGGGCCTGGTAGCGCCGGGTCGGGTTGGCATGGTGGTCGCTGTGGCGCTGCAGGTGGTAGAGCAGGACGTTGGAGGCGACGTTGTTGCTGTTCCAGCTGTGCTCGGGGAGGCAGCGCTCGTAGCGACCGTCCTCGCGCTTCTGGCGCCGCAGGCCGTAGTGCTCGAGATAGTTGACGACCTCCAGCAGCGAGAAGCCGAGCACCGCCTGGATCAATAGGTAGGGCAGGACGACCGGGCCGAAGGCGATCGCCAGGCCGGCGAAGAGCACGACCGTCATCGCCCAGGCGCCGAGGATGTCGTTGCGCAGGGTCCAGCGCGACTTGCCCATGCGGTCGAGGCGGGCGCACTCGATCCCCCAGGCCGAGGTCAGGCTGCCCTTGACCGTGCGCGGCAGGAAGGCCCAGAAGCTCTCCCCCAGCCGCGAGCTGGCCGGGTCCTCGGGGGTGGCGACGCGGACGTGGTGGCCACGGTTGTGCTCGATGAAGAAGTGGCCGTAGCCGGTCTGTGCCAGCGCCACCCGGCTCAGCCAGCGCTCGGTCCCGTCGCGCTTGTGGCCAAGCTCGTGGGCGGTGTTGATCGCGATCCCGCCGACGACCCCCATCGTCATCGCCAGGCCGAGGTTCTCCAGCAGCGTGAGATCGCCGCTGGACCAGATCCAGCAGGCGAAGACGAGCCCCGCGTACTGGACCGGGATGAAGAGGTAGGTGCACCAGCGGTAGTAGCGGTCCTGCTCGAGCCACTTGAGCACGCTGTCGGGCGGGTTGGTCGGGTCGAGCCCGATCGCGATGTCGAGGATCGGGAAGGCGACGAAGACGAGCAGCGGCCCGAAGAACCAGAAGAAGTCGAAGCCGGTCACCTCGACGCTGGCCCAGGCGATGAAGGGGGCGAAGGGGACGATCAGGCCGAGCAGCCAGGCGTAACGCTTGGCGTCGCGCCATCCGGCCGGGTTCAGTTCGATCACGGGCCCGTGATCATGGCTATGAATAGCAGCCTCCATCGAGCAATCTCCTCCTTGTCAAACCCAGAACATGCGTCTTCTTGCTTGACAAGCTAGCAAATTTTGTAAACCAACGCAACAATCACACCAAAACTGTTGAGGGCAGCCTTCGCTGCTGCCCGCTACCATCCTGCGCGTGGAAACGCTTCTGGGCATCCTCCAAGTGATCATCTCCGTGGTGCTGATCTTCCTGATCCTCCTGCACTCCGGCAAAGACACCGGGCTCTCCGGCGCCTTCGGCATCGGCGGCGGGGGCAGCTCCTTCGGCGGCGGCTCGATGGTCGAGCGCAACCTCGACCGGGCGACGATCTTCTTCGCGGTGCTGTTCGCGGTCAACACCCTGGTCCTGCTGAAGATCTAAGCCCCATCCAGGCGGACGGGGGTCCTACAGCCCATCCCGGTAGGGGTGGAGCGTCTTGTACTTTTTCGCGAGCGCGGTTCGGGCGCAAGCAGTCCCCGCCCCTTGAAAAAGTTAAGCGGAACCCCTACCGGGATGGGCTGTCTAGCATCGCGACGGCCTCATTACGCAGCTCGGCGTCGAGCAGGGCGAAGTCCTCGTCGGAGAGCTTGCCCGCGGCATGGTCCAGCTCGGCGTCCTGAATCTCACGGTACTTGGCTTCCTTCAGCGCCTCGAGCTCGGAGTCGGCGACGAGGGCGCGGCGGGTGCTGCGGGTCGGCCAGAGGCCGATCAGCGCCCCGGCGAGGGCGATCAGGCCGCCGATCCACATCCAGGTGACGAGCGGGTTGACGATGACGCGGAAGGTCGCGGGCGTGCCTTCGGCGACGTAGCCAGCGGCGATCTGCTTCGCCGTCTGCAGCTGCAACAGTTCGATCTTCGCCAGGGCCGCGGGGCGCAGTTGCGGATTGGCGAGCGCGGCACGCATCAGCGCTCCCACGGCCCGGCACTGAGGAGGCACTCCCGGCCCGCCCCCGACGCAGCGTTTAAAGCCGAGGTCGGCGGCGCGGGCATGGCGTTGGACGCCGGTGATGTTCGGCTGGTTGGCCGTCCAGAAGTCGCCTCCGAATCCGGCCTTCAAACCGATGTCGCTATCCGATTCGCCGGCGAAATAGCTGGCGATCCCCCCACCGGGCTGACCGGTCGGCCGGTAGAAGCGTCGCGTCGGATACAAGTTGAACCCGTCGCCGCCGTCTTGGACGCGCAGCACCGCCCCGGCGGTGAAGGCAAGCTTGTCGACGCTCGCGGTCGGCCGCACGTAGGTGACCCTGCGACCGTCGACCACTGCGCTCTCCCCCGGCCTCAGGACGATGTCGCGCTTGGTCTGGAAGCTCGAGGAGGCGGCGATCCCGATCAGCAGCACGGCGATCCCGATGTGAACGATGTAGCCGCCGTAGCGACGCCGGTTGCGGGAGACGACCCCGATCAGCGCCGCCGGCATCGAGCCGCCCTTCAGCGTGCGGCGCGCCTTCGCCCCGCGCCAGAACTCCTGACCCAGGCCGACCAGGGCAAAGCTGGCGAAGACGAACAGCGCAAACGCCCAGGGCTTGTGCAGCGCGTCGGTGAAGAGCGCCAGCACGACCCCGACCGCGGCGGCGGAGATCGCCGGCACCAGGAAGACACGCTTGGCGGTCGCCCAGCTGACTCGGCGCCAGGCGAGCAGCGGCCCGATCCCGGTGAAGAGCACGAGCCCGATCGCCAGCGGCGTCGTGTAGCGGTCGAACCAAGGCGCCGCCAGCGAGGACTTGGTGCCGGTGAACAGTTCCGAGATCAGCGGGAAGAAGGTGCCCCAGAAGATCGTCGCGCAGAGCGCAACCAGGAGCAGGTTGTTGACGATGAAGACGGACTCGCGCGAGGCCAGCGAGTCGATCCGCTTCTCGCTGCGCAGGTCGTCGAGGCGGGAGACGATCAGCGCCGTCGAGCCGATCAGCACCACGGCGATCAGGCCGAGGATGTATGGCCCGACGGTGCTGTTGCCGAAGGCGTGGATCGACTGCAGGACGCCGGAGCGAACGAGGAAGGTGCCGAGCAGCGCCAGCGAGAAGGTGGCGACGATCAGGCAGGCATTCCAGACCCTCAGCATGCCGCGCTTCTCCTGGACCATCACCGAGTGCAGGAAGGCGGTGCCGATCAGCCACGGCATCAGCGCCGCGTTCTCGACCGGGTCCCAGGCCCAGTAGCCGCCCCAGCCGAGCTCGGTATAGGACCAGCGGGCGCCGAGCAGCAGGCCGAAGCCGAGGAAGGCCCAGGCGATCAGGGCGAAACGGCGGGTGGCGCGGATCCAGGAGGCGTCGAGGCGGCGGGTGATGAGGGCACCGATCGCGAAGGCGAAGGGGATCGTGAAGGCGACGTACCCCGAGTAGAGCATCGGCGGGTGGATCATCATGCTCGGGTGCTGAAGCAGCGGGTTGAGGCCGATCCCGTCGAGCGGCACCGGCGCCGGGCTCAGGGCGAACGGGTTGACCCCGCCGGCGAAGAGCATCAGGCCGGTGAAGAAGGCGGCGATGCCCGCCATCACCGCGGTCGCGTAGGGGACGATCTCGCGCAGCCGGTTGCGGGTCGCGTAGAGCGCCAGTGAGGAGGCGATCGAGAGCACCCAGGCCCAGAGCAGCAGAGAGCCTTCCTGGCTCGACCACATCGCGGCCAGCTTGTAGAAGGCCGGGGTCTCGATCGAGGAGTGCTGCTGGACGATGTTGAAGGAGAAGTCGTCGGACGCGAAGGCGATCTCGATCAGGACGACGCAGAGGGTGAGCAGGCCGCACGCCGCGTAGACGGCGCGCCGCGAAGCGAGGACCCAGCGCTCGTCGCCCTTGCGGCCGATCAGGGCGGTGGCGGCCGCGAAGACCATCGTCGCGAAGGCGAGCGCCAGGACGGCGCTGCCGAAGCTAGCTGTCATTCGAGGTGGTGAACTTCGACGGGCACTTGGTCACCAGCGTGTCGGGCTCGCCGACGAAGACGCCGTGCGCGACTTCGCCGGTGAGGACGATCTCGCGGCCGCCGCGGAACGGGTCGGGGACGGTGCCGCTGTAGGTGACCGGGAGGGTGGGGCCGCCGCCATCGCGGTCGACGACCCGGAAGCGCAATCCCTCGCCATGGTGGCGAATTGACCCCGGCACCACCTTGCCGGTCATGTCGTAGCTCGTGCCAGGCGCAGCTCCGATCAGCTGCGAGGGCTCCTTCGCTTCGCTGGCGGCGCTGAAAGAGGTGTAGACGAGCGCCGCCGCCAGGAGAACGGCGACGCTGAGGGCGACCACGAGCCGGATCTTCCGCTTGCGCTGGGGATCCACGGGCCGCGCATTATCGCAAGCCCCACCCGCCAACCATCCCTCCCATCCACGCTGACTTCCCCTTTAGTTCCGGTATGCGGAACAAAACACGAAGTCAGCTGAGAGAATCTGGCCATGGCCGACCCCGTCCTGTTGATCACCGGAGCGAGCAGCGGTATCGGTGCTGCCACCGCGCGAGCCGCGGCGCCTAAGTACCGACTGGTGCTGGCGGCGCGGCGACTGAAGCCTTTGGAGGAGCTGGTCGCTGAGCTCGGTGGTGAGGAGCGGGCGCTTGCCGTGCGTTGCGACGTCACCGAGTGGGACGAGGTGCAGGCGATGGCCGCGGCTGGGATCGAGCGCTTCGGCCGCATCGACGCCGTCTTCGCCAATGCGGGCTTCGGCGCCACCCGCGGCTTCCTCGAGGAGTCGCCCGAGCACTGGCGCTCGATGGTCCTCACCAACGTCTACGGGCTCGCGCTGACGATCCGCGCCACCCTCCCCCACCTGCTCGAACGCGGCGACGGGCACGTCCTCGTCACCAGCTCGGTGGCCGGGCGGCGGGCGCTGCCGGGCTCGCTCTACTCGGCAACGAAGCACGCGGCGACCGCGATCGGCGAGGCACTGCGCGCCGAGCTGCGCCAGATGCACGAGAACCGCGACATCCGCGTCACCCTGATCGAGCCTGGGATGACCGACACCCCGTTTTTCGACAACCGCCCCGGCGAGTGGGCATTGCGCGACGACGACATTGCCAAAGCGGTGATCTACGCGCTCGAACAGAGGCCCGGTGTCGACGTCAACGAGATCTTGATCCGCCCCACCAGCCAGCCGAGCTGAGCCGGCGGCGTTAGCGCCGGTGGCGGCGCTTAGCTTTCTTCTTCTTGCATGGCGTCCGCAGCTTGGGCTTCTGGTTCGCCGTCTTGCCGTTCTGGCCGGTGAACTTGGCGATCACCTTGTATTTGCGAGCGCAAAGGTCGGTCGAATTTTCCAGCAGGCCCTTCTTGCCGCCCCGCACGGTGAGCGAGAACTTCGAGACCGGCACGTCGGGGACGACGTCGAACGTGTTGCGCATGCGGCCGTTGACCTGATCGATGCGGCCGTCGAGGTCGATTTCGACCTGGCCGCGAAGCGCCACGACGAGGTCCGGCAGGGTGTTGTCGGAGGAGCGCAGGTAGACCGGCCCTTTCAGCGGCGCGTCAAGCAGCGGGGTCTGCGCGGTCGCGTATCCGTAGATCGATTCCTTCGGGCATTCGTGCGCGGCGAACTGGACCCGGGTGCAGACCTTGGCGAGGCTGCTCTGGCGGAGGAAGAACGGCCGCGGCAGGGTGACTGCGGCGCGGCCGATGTTCGCGTCGCCTTCGCGGGCAACCAGGGTCGCGCGCAGCTTCGGGCTTTTGCCACGGCGAGTGCCGCCGAACGTGCGCATGAAGAGTTTCGGTTCGAACCCGAGCCCGTCGCAGCCCTGAACCTGGAACGGGGTCGAGACCGGGAAGGAGCTGAAGGCGGCCGGATCGAGCGGGTTGGCGCCGCCGCCGTTAAGGGTGGCGCCGACCGCCATCGGCGAGCAGTTGGTCGGGTTGAGCGAGAACTGCTTGCGGTCGAGCGTTACCGCAACCGAGCGGATGTCGAGCAGGGCGCCGCCGAAGACGTGCGGGATCGGGTCGGAGACGGCGTGGACCTGGGCCGTCGCCGGATCGACGAACAGCGCCACCCTCACCACGACCGAGCCGAGATCGAACGGCCCGGCCGTGGCGGGGGTGATCACTGCCAGGGAAATGGGAGCCCCGTGGTAGGGGCCTGTGAGGAAGGCTTTCCCGTCAATGTGGAACGGTTCGGAACCGCTGCCCGCGGCGACCGAGGCGCTGCCGACAAGGCTCGAGGAAGGACAGCTGGGACTGGCGGCCTCTGCCGCGCCGCTGTTGGCCGCGGCTGCGGCCAACGTCTGCTCCGGGCAGTAGCGGACGCCGGCCAGCTTGGCGGTCAGGCCCGGTGGCAGGTCGACGTCGACGCCCTTCAGCTCCTGATTGCCGTCGGAGCGGGTGAGATCGACCGCGAACGGGCTGTAGGCCCCCCCTTTTGGATTCGCGGTGTGGGCGCCGAAGGTCGGTGCGAAGGGACGATCGGCGAGCGATTTCGCGCAGGCGTCGCCCCCGGGCGCTTCGGTGAGCGTGAATTCATCGCCGGGTTCGGCCGGCGGTTCGTCGGACGGGCCGCCTTCTTCTCCCGGCGGAACCGAGCCGAGCGCGGTCGACCAGGGCGTCATCTGCGACGTGGTCGCGTTCGGCCCGCAGGTCGGCGGGCTGGTCAGCGGCGCCCGCGGCCCGTCGTTGAAGTCGAGGGTGAAGGAGTTGAACGGGACCTGCGGGTTCTCGGCGAAGGTCGTGGTCAGCTGCCCGGTCTGGGGATCGGCGCTGACGTTGCCGACCAGGCGCACCGAGATGCCGTAACGGGCCGACTCGACGTCGACGAAGATGCGGTACTCCTGCCCCGACGCCGGGTCGCGGCTGAGCTGCTGGCCGAGGTAGACGTTGCCCCCGATCGGGCCTTCCGGCAGCGGCGAGGTCTCGATCGAGACGGTGCCTATTTTCGAGGCGGCCGGGCAGGCCACCGGGCTCCTCGTCCCCTTGCCGAGCTGCGCGTCGGTACAGGCTTCGAGGCCGTTGGCGGCTGAGGGGTTTAGGCCCATCCCAGCCGGCAGCGTCACTTTCGCGGTGCGCAGGTGGGACGTTTCCTGGTCAACGCCTTTGCTTTTGGTCTGGTGCGGGAGGTCCACCTCGACCGCCGGGCCGGACGGCGAATCGGTTTCGGCGGTGTTCGGATCGACGGCGACCGAGGGTTCGAAGGGGATCCCCTCGCATTCCTTCGGGGAGGTTCCCGGCGGGATCTTCGACTCGAAGGGCGGTTCGGCGTCAGCGGGGAATTCGTATCCGGGTTCTTCTTCTTCGCTGACCGAGCCGGCGAGCAGCCAGGTTGAGTAGACGTGTTCGAACGCCGGCGCCGACGCCGGCCCGAGGCAGGTGCCCGGGGTGGTGATGAAGGTGCCGTCGCCGGAGCGGCCGTCGAAGACGAGCCTGTTCTTGAGCACGATGCCGTTTTCGAACAGCGGCAGCGACGCGAACGGCGTTTCCGGCACGTCGATCGTGAAGCCCTCGTGGTAGTCGCCGTCCCAGGCCAGGTCGGCCCGCAGGTAGACGTTGTTGCCCAGCAGGTTGAAGCCGAACCGAGCCGGCTCCCCGTTGGGCGGGACGATGTTGTAAACGGTCGGCGCTTCGGGCAGCGGCGTCGGGATGCCGAGCAGCGCAGCCGTGATGTGGCTGCTGCCGACGGCGGACCCGGCGGGACAGGTAAGGGGGGACGCTTCGAAGGTCGCCAGCGGGCACTGCGGCGTCGCCCCGGGGTTGACGCTGAGACCGACGGGAAGGTCGACGCGGACGGTCTTCAGTTCGTCCACCGGCGTTTCGCCCGGAGATTCGTGCTTGACGATGAACTGGGTGAAGCCGACGGGTGGGTGCCCGGCGGCCTGTTCGAAGAACTGCGCCGGCGTGGCGACGCTGCAGGTCGGCGTATCCACGGTGCAGGTGCCCGCCTGCCAGCCGCTATCGGCCTGAGGGTTGTTGGGATCGGAGGGGGCGATTATGCCGGCGGTGTTCGCCTCGGCCACCGAGGCTCCGCCTGCAAGCGCCAATAGCACCGCAGCGGTGGCGCCGAGACATCTGAAAACCCCTGCTCCTACGCCCATTCGTCTCTCCCTTTCAACGAACATTCCCAAGGATGATACCCGATTTTAGTTATCTATATCAACATTTTTTGGTATTAATTACCCCATAAGTTGGTATCGACCACTCGAATGAGACGGAGGAGTCCTCATGAATTGGCAACTTCTGGCACGAGCGAATACCCATCCGCTGCGGATCTCAATCCTCGAAGTCCTCGCCCTCGACGAGGGACGCAACCTCTCCCCCAGCGACCTCAGCTACGAGCTGCGAATGCCGCTCAGCAACGTCAACTACCACGTGACCGAGCTGTGTCGCACGGGCCTCGTGGAGCTGACCGCGGAACGTCCCGTGCGAGGCGCCACCGAGCACTTCTATCGCGAGAAGCGGACGACGGGTCTCGAACCCGCGACCTCGAGCTTGGGAAGCTCGCGCTCTACCAACTGAGCTACGTCCGCGTATGAAATTCCTGATTCCAGAGCCATCTTAGAGGCATCTGGGGCTACGTTGAGCGGGAAACAATCCCAACTCTATCGTGCTCTGGAACGACTGCCAGCATCGAGAGATTTCCCATTCCCAAGCCGTTTCGACGCACATAGATAGAGAGGGAAACAACATCGTGAACCGCTCTACCCTCAGCCCCCGGGGGACGAAGATTCCCATCATCAAGCCATTTGCGACGTGATCCCAAACGGCGGCGACGGATCGCTCTCGACGAGTCCCAACAAAAACCCAACAGGCGGTGTTGGGAATTTGGTCGAAGCGGCAGCTTCCGGCGAGACCTTGCCTCTGGTACCCGCCAACGGATACACTCATCCCATGGCCACGCAGCGTAAGCAACGCAATGACCGTGTGCAGGTCCCCCGCGACCCGGCCCTGGATCGCGCGATCAAGCGTGGACGCGCCGCGATGGGCTCTTCAACGCCGACCTCTAAGGTCGTGCGGGACTTGGCGCTGCGTGGTGCCGAGGCCTTCGAAGGAGACGAGGTCGCCGAGAGGAAAGCCGTGGACTTCGCGCTCAGCGTCGCCGACGGCACTTCCGGTCTTGACCTCGAGCGCTTGCGGAGCGCCCGCGAGCGCGCCTGGGGCCGGTGAGCTGGCCCAAGGGCCCCTGGGTGGCCGACACCTCCGCCTGGGCGCGCGCTGGCGCCAAGGAGGTCGCGCCGCAATGGCGCGAGGTTGTGAAGGCGGGTGAGCTGGTCGCCTGTGCGCCGGTGACGATGGAGATGATCTTCGATGCGCCCAACCGCGAGGCCGTCGAGCGCGTCGCGGTGGCGATGGCGGGGTTTCGCCAGGCGCCGATCGGCCGCTCGGTCACCGACGCCGCGACCTGGGCGATGCGCGAGCTGGCCCAGCGCGGCGCCGCCGGCGCCCACCGGGTCAGGGTCCCCGACGCCCTTATCGCCGCAGCGGCGGCGGAGCGGGGATTTGGAGTGCTGCACTACGACCGCCACTTCGACACCCTCGCGACCGTCCTCGCCTTCACCAGCCAGTGGGTCGCTCCGGCCGGCTCGATCGATTGACGAGAGATGGGCTCAACACTTCACAGGTCGCTTGACCAAGACTGAGCCAGAGAACAGGTCGTAAGCTTCCAGTTCTCGCGCAAAGCGAGAATGTCCGCCGAGCAGATCGATAGCTGCATGCTCTTCGAGACGTAGGTAAAGAGGACGAATGCGGCTTCGCAGCCCCCTTGGAAGCGGGCCTACCAGCCGCGCTCGCGGAAGGCGTTGTTGGTGGTTGGCATGATCGATCCAGGCTGGACGACTCTGTCTGCCATCCCACCAGGGGGATCGATCCGTGAGTTCGGAGACAGTCCAGCTGCCTTTCGTGCTCGTTGCCTAACCAACTCGTCGGCACTTAGTGCGATCTCAACAGCGGTGCCGTCTTCGCGGACGACCATGTAGTCGAGCTCTTCGAGCCGCCCATCCCCGCTTCGATGCACCATGTAAGGGTCCCAGCCCTTCGCTGCGTGATCGCGGGCAAGGCGGTCGTCGTCATGATCACGTTCAATGAGCCACACGTAGCGGTGCGGCTTGGGTCGAATGACGAGATCGGGCCGCTTCTTCGCCGTCCGTCGAACGTCCACCAAGTCACTCTGGCACGGTCCGTAGATCAGCTTCTCGGCCCAGCCATAGGTTCTTAGGTTCAAGGCCTCGACCAAGTCCCGGTCGGCGTCGGCCGTGACGACTCTCGGCTCCCCCGGTCGCAGGAGCAAACAAGTCCCAGCGCTGAGCGGGAAGGTCGTTTCGGCGTTCAGTGAACTGAACGGTGCGTGGCTCGACCAGGGGTGCTGAGGGGTAGGGTCGAAACCTGCGCAGCCCCGATCGGAAGTGACGAAGGCGGCTTCGTCGGAGCGCAAAAGCGTCCAGTCCATCGCGCCGAACATGAGCATGGCGGTGTCAGCCGAATTGCCAACCAGCAAGCTCATCGAATTGCCTCCGGTTGGGTCGACGACCTCCAGCTTCCCGTCGCGGAACATCTGCACCGTTTCTTGTCGTAGGTCCTCAGCCTCGGCCTCGGTCATTCCATCGCCTTTGCCTTCGGCCTCCAGGCGCTTCCGCGCCTCTTCGAAAGCCCCCTTGTCCTTGCAGTGCGTTGCGATCTGCGACGACATGACGTCGGTGGCCAGTTGCTGCACGCGCTTCAACGCCCCTGGGGTCCGTCCCCACTGAAGCGCGAGGAAGAACGAAATTGTTGCCCGGTCCTCGGGCGACACGTCTCCCTCGGCGATCAAACGGACCAGCGAATCGGCAGCGTGGTTCTCGACCATGGCAAAGAAGCCCTCGAGGACGTTGATTCGGCCGCCGTCCTCGTCCTTGTAGGTGTAGAAATCTTTCTTAAAGGCGGCGTCAGTCGGCGTGGTCTTTCGCGGCTGCCCGGTCTTCGTGTTCAGCTGAAAGAGCGTGCTTTCGTCGGTCGTGAACTTTGCGAGCTGGAAGCGAGGCACGTAGTGATGCCGTCGCGCCTTGCTTTCCGGCCAGGGCTTCTTTCCAGTACCGATAGCAGCCAGCTCGCGACCGAGTGCACAGGTATCGAAGGGACGAAGATCTGGAATTTCGGCCATAGGCCATCAGGGTAGCGTGGGCACAAGACCTCAAGAACGGTCGAGCCAAGGCCTTCCCTCACCCGCGGCGTCTTCTTCTCGCAGAACAAGTACCGAACTTCTCTAGGCACAGTCCGCTACACGTCTGCACGCTGAGCCCGCGGCCTTGGGTGACAACGTTGGAGGGGTCCAGGCCACCGGGATCAATCCACCAGTCGATCCCCAACAAAAACCCAACAGCAACGGCGAGAACCCAGGCAAACGGAGGCAAACCGAGGCTAAATCGCGACCGCAGACAAAACATCTAAACCGCTCTACAGAGCCAAATGCCGATCCGGCGCTTTAGCCTCCGTTCTCCCCCGTTCTCGTTTAGCCGAAGCTTGGGAAGCTCGCGCTCTACCAACTGGGCTACGTCCGCGTGGGGGCCTGATTCTACGGCTGCGGGCGCCGGGGGCGGGCGCGATCTAGAGTCCCTCGTCCGTGGGCGCGCGCTCGTTCATCGCCTTTCTTGCCGTGCTGGCCGTCGTCGGCCTGCTCGCCTTCGGCCTGCTCAGCAAGGGCAACGTGAAGATCGCCGTCGGCGATCCGGTTCCCGACAAGGTGCTGCCCGCGCTTCCGGGCCCTGGCCATGGCTCGATCAGCGAACACCGTGGCCACTGGGTATTGGTCAACCTCTGGGCCTCCTGGTGCATTCCTTGCGGCGAAGAGGCTCCGGTGCTGGAGCGCTTCTTCCGCCGCCACCGGACCCGCGGGGTGACCGTGGTCGGCATCGACGTGCAGGACAACCACGACGACGCCGTCGCCTTCCTTCGCGACCACCCGACCACCTACCCGCAACTTCGCTCGGTCGGCAACGAGCGCAGCGCCGCCTTCGGCTCGATCGGGGTGCCGGAGAACTTTCTGGTCAACCCGCGCGGCCGCCTCGCCCTGATCTGGCGCCGGCCTGTCGACGATCGCATCCTGCGCGAACGCGTCGCCCCGCTGATCGAAGGTGGCAAGTGAGGCGTCGGGCGACACTTGCCGCCGCGCTCGTGCTTGGCCTGCTGGTACCGACCGTCGCGGCAGGCGTGACGCCGCAGACGACCGTAACCGCAATCGAAGGCGAAGTGATGTGCCCGATCTGCGGCACCCTGCTCGAGCTCTCCGACTCGCCGCAGGCCCAGCGGGAGAAGGTCTACGTCGCCAGGCTGGTCGCGGCCGGCGAGACCACGGCAGAGATCAAGGATGAGCTCGTAGCCCAGTACGGGCCGGCTGTCCTGGCGCTGCCGAGGGCTTCCGGGTTCGACCTCACGGCCTACCTGGTTCCGGTGCTAGCGATCCTCGTCGCCGTCTTGATCCTGGCGTTCAGCGTCACTCGCTGGCGGCGGGATGGGCAACGCCCTGTTTCGGGAGGGACAGCGACGGCGGCACCGCACGGAGCGGACGCCGAGCGCCTTGAGGCAGACCTCTCCCGGTACGACCTCTAGCCGTATTCCGAGCGACGACTCGGCGCTACAGCTTGAGCTGAACCGCGTGGGTGCGTATCCCTTCGCCGGTTACCCTCGCCTTCAGCTGTCCGGTGCTCGTCAGCGCCTGCTTGGCCTTGGCGCCGAGCTTGACCTTGAGGCTCGTGGACAGGCCGGGGGCGAGGCTGAAGGTGGCTCTACCGATTACGACCATCTTCTTGCCGGTGAGCTTGGCCGAGAGCTTCAGGGAGCCCCGGCAGGAGGATGGCCCGTTGCAGCGGACCCCGACAAAGGCCTTGCCCCCTTTGACCTTGGCTTTGCCGGCGACAACGGCCACGCCGGGAGTCGGCACCGGGGCTTTGCCGAAGGTTGCGGTGACGCTCTGTGCTTCGCTCAGCACGACCTTGCAGAGACCGGTGCCAGAGCAAGCGCCCGACCAACCGTTGAATGTGGCGCCGACTTTGGGTTCGGCAGTCAGCGAGACTTTCGTGCCGGCAGCGATCGACAGGCTGCAGCTCGCCTTACATTCGATGCCCGCCCCTTTGCTTTTCACTATTCCGGCGCCGGTGCCGGCCATTGCGATGGTCAGCGTACGAGTCCCGACGGCGCTGAAGACAGCATGGACGGTCCTCGTGCTGTTGATCGTCTTTATGCACGGTTTGGAGCCAGAGCAGTTGCCGCCCGACCAGTGGTCGAAGACCGAGCCTGCTGCTGGGATGGCGGTGAGGGCGACTTGGGTTTTCGAGAGGACTTCAGTCGAACAGCTGGCGCCGCAATCGATTCCCACCGGGGTGCTGGTGACGGTGCCGGAGCCGGTCCCGCCCTTTGTGACAGAAAGCGTATAGAGGACGTAGCCGGGTTCGAGATTGAAGGTTGCCGTCACCGACCGGCTCGCGCTCATTTTGACTTTGCATTTGCCGCCTTCGACGCTGTCGCAGCCGCTCCACTGGACGGCTTCGGAGTGCAGCCCAGAGGCGCCGGACAGGATCACTGTCGAATCCTGGCCGAAGCTGGCCGAACAAGCCCCACCGCATTCGATCCCCGCCGGCGAGCTTTTCACCATGCCGGTCCCGGGGCCGACCTTGGTCACACTGAGCTGGACCTGATTGAGGGTGAAGTTCGCGGTGACCGATTTGACCGCGCTCATCGTGACTTCGCAGTCTTTTTCGCCGCCGACTTCGACGATTTTGGCGCAACCCGACCATGCGACCGGTAGGGAGTTGGAGGCAGAGACGGCGGACAGGGTGACGGCGGTGCCGAGGACGTAGCTGGCCGAACAGGTGGCGCCGCATTCGATCCCGGCAGGCGTACTGGTGATGGTGCCGCTGCCCGTGCCCCCCTTGGTCACTTTGAGTTGACGCTGAATCAGGTTGAAGGTCGCGGTGACGGCTTTGGCCGCGGACATCGTGACTTCACACTGGTCTTCGAGGTTGACGGATTTGCAACCGGCCCATACGACAGCTGCGGTTTTTGGACCAGGCGCACCGGTCAAGATGACGACGGTGTTGTCGGCAAAGCCGGCCGCACAGGTTGCGCCGCATTCGATCCCGGCAGGCGAGCTGGTGACGGTGCCGGTTCCGGAGCCCGCCGGGGTAACCGTCAGCGTCTGCGACGCCGAGGCGGAAGCGGGGAGCGCGATCGCGAGTACCGCGGAAATGAAGATCGGGGTCGCGAACCGCGGGCGCAGAAAGCCGAAGCCGGACATCGCCCACTGCTTACCTCTCGCTCCCATTCGGTGCATCCCCTCTCCTCAAAGATCTGCCGGCGTCCCTGGCGAGCCGGCCAACTCCCATTTCCCCCGCCGCCCGTCCCCAGGCGGCATGCGCGAACAGCCACGTACCTTAACCGTACCTGAGAAATACAGCAACCCGAGTGCCTGGGCCGCCCGTTTACACCCCACCGGGCGCCATCTACGTCGTCGCTCAGTCGCTGATGACCAGCCCGGCGACCGGAACCGGCAACCGCCTCGGGATCTCCCGTCGACCGCCGCAGACGATCGTGGTGTCGGCCAGGCCGGCGAGTTCGCGTACGCCATCCGGGCCCCGATCGAGCCCTGGGCCCTCAATGACGAGCAGGTCGTAGGCAGTGCGCAGCCTTTCGATCGCGTGACGGCATCGCTCCGAAGCGAGCAGCGGCACGGATGCCGACCCTGGCTCTCCCGCGACGATGCAGGCAAGCGGCTCGACGGCAGGCGCCGAGGCCGGGCCGGCGAGCACCAGCGCTTGGAGGATCTGCGGTGGCTCGGCCTCGCCGAGGAGGAACTCGTGCAGGCCAGGGCTACGCGAGAGCCCGAGCGCGTCGGCGAGTTCGGGGGCGGCAAGGTCGGCCTCGAGCAGTGCGACCCGAGCCCCCTCGGCGGTCGCCACGGTGGCAAGGCCGAGAGCTACGTCCGACTTCGCCCCACCGGTCGCCAGCACCGCTCGCGATCCGGAAAGCGCGGCGGCCAGGCTCGAGAAAGCCTCCAGCCTGGCGCGGTCCAAAGCTCCGGGCCGGTACGAGGAACCACGCGGCGCGGGGATCTCGGCCAGCACCGGCCGCCTCCGTAGTCGACCCAGCATCACATCCTCTCGGGCGCGGAGATGCCGAGCAAGCCGAGGGCGCCGGCGATTGTGCGCTTGGTCAGGAAGGAGAGGGCCAGGCGCGAGTCCTCCACGCCCTCGCCCTCGGCGCCGACAACCTGGCAGTCGCGGTAGAAGCCGTGGAAGTCGGCGGCGACAGAGGTCGAGTAGGTGCAGATCCTGTGGGGGGCACGCCGCTCGGCAGCCTCGCGCACCTCCTCGGGGAACTCGAGCAGGCGCTTGATCAGCTCGCGCTCGGCGGGCTCGAGACGGGTGCCCGGCGTGGCGATCCCGGCCGTCGCAGCCGCCTGTTCGGAATCGCGCTCCGCCTTACGCAGGATGCTGGCGATGCGGGCGTGCGCGTACTGCACGTAGTAGACGGGGTTGTCGTTGGACTGGCGGCGCGCCAGCTCGAGGTCGAGGTCGACGGTGGTGTCGTGGCTGCGCCAGAGCATGAACCAGCGGGTTGCGTCGACGCCGATGTCATCGAGCAGCTCGTCGAGGCTGACGAAATCGCCGCTGCGCTTCGACATCTGCGCCCGCTCGCCGCTCTCGACGATGTGGACCAGGCGCATGATCAGCGCCTCGAAGCGATCGGGGTCGGCGCCGAGGCCGGCGATCGCCGCCCGCAGCCTCGCCACGTAGCCGTGGTGGTCGGCGCCAAGCACGTCGAGCAGCCGCTCGAAGCCGCGCTCCAGCTTGTCCCAGTGGTAGGCGACGTCGGCGGCCAGATAGGTCGGCTCGCCGTTGGCCCGGATCAGGACTCGATCCTTGTCGTCGCCGAAAGTCGTGGTGCGCAACCAGAGCGCCCCTTCGCTGCGGTAGGTGTGCCCCTGCCGGTCGAGCTGGGCGAGCGCTGCGTCGACCTCGCCGCGGCTGTAGAGGTCGCGCTCGGAGAACCAGTTGTCGAAGCGGACACCAAAGCGATCGAGGGTCGCCCTCACTCCGTCGAGCACGAGCTCGATGCCGCGAGTGCCGACGGCGCCAAGATCGGTCGTGTCGATCCCCTCGGCGGCGATCTTGTTCCCCAGCTCCCCCACATATTCGCCTTCGTAGCCGTCCTCGGGGACCTCCTCGCCGCGCATGCGGGCGACGATCGACGCTGCGAAGCGGTCGACCTGGCCGCCTGCGTCGTTGACGTAGAACTCGCGCTTCACCTCGTGGCCGACCGCCTCCAAGAGGCGGACCAGGGAGTCGCCGTAGGCGGCGTGGCGCCCGCCGCCGACATGCAGCGGCCCGGTCGGGTTGGCAGAGACGAACTCGACCAGGACCCGCTCGGGCGAGCGGTCCGGCGCGGGGCCGAGGCGCTCGCCGGCGGAGGCAAGGCTCGCCATCGCGCTGCGGTACCACTCGTCGGAGAGAAAGAGGTTGACGAAGCCCGGGCCCGCTACCTCGATCCGCTCCACGCCCTCGCCGAGCTGCTCGCCCAACTCCGTGGCAAGGCGGGAGGCGACGTCGCGCGGGTTTTCGCCGAGCGGCGCGGCGAGCAGCATCGCCGCGTTGGAGCTGTAGTCGCCCAGCTCCGGCTTCGGCGGACGGTCCAGGGTCGGCTCGGGGCCGGTCGGCTCGCCGTCGCGCAGAGCGAGCGCCGCGCGGCCAACGGCCGCTCGAAGCCCTGCGATCGGATCGCTGGTTGCGTTCATCGCGCGCATCGTATGGAGGGGCGGGCGCCGAAGTACGCTGGCGGGCGTGCGGATCGCTGCGATCACCGACGTCCACGCGAATCTGCCGGCGCTCGAAGCCGTCCTCGAGGCGATCGACGCCGCCGGGGTCGGGGAGATCTGGTGCCTTGGCGACGTCGTCGGCTACGGGGTCGAGCCCGACGCCTGCGCCGACCTCGTGCGCGAGCGCTGCGACGTCTGCCTGGTCGGCAACCACGACCTAGCCGTCCTCGGTGCGCTCAACATCTCCTCCTTCTCTGAGGCTGCGGCGGAGGCGGTCGAGTGGACCCGCGACAATGCCGAGGAACGCACGCTCGAGTTCCTGAGCGAGCTGGCGCCGAACGGAGAGCGCCACGGGGTGAGCCTCTTCCACGCCTCCCCCCGCGATCCCGTCTGGGAGTACGTGCTGTCCGGCGAACAGGCCGACGCCGGCATGGACGCCAACCCGCACCGCGTCGGGCTGATCGGCCACTCCCACGTCGCCCTCTTCTTCACTCGACCGGAGAGAGGCGAGACGCGTGGCGGGCAGGCCGGCGACGGGGCTCTCCTCGACCTCAGCCGGGGCAGTTGGCTGGTCAACCCGGGCAGCGTCGGGCAACCCCGCGACGGCGACCCCCGCGCGGCCTGGCTGGAAATGGACACCGAGGCGGAGACGGCGTGCTTCCACCGGGTGGCCTACGAGATCGAGCGCGCCGCGGCGCCGATCACCGCCGCCGGGCTACCCACCCGACTTGCCGACCGCCTCTATGCCGGCCAGTGACAGGTAACGCTCAATTGCAGGCAAATATGCCCAGCAGAGCGTTCTCTAGACTCGCAACGGTGCGTCGACTGGCCGCATTTGTCATCGCCCTCTCCCTTGGCGCCGCGACGGCGGTGTCGCTTGCTTCCTGCGGTGGAGGCGAAAACGCAAAGCTCCTGCCCGGCTCGACCGCGCAGGAAATCACCGAAAACCTCGATCTGGTGAAGCAGTACGCAGAAGAAGGCGAATGCGTAGGCGCTGCCGATGCGGTGGGCGAAGTGAGCACTCAGGTCGAAGCCCTGAACGGGGTCGACCCGAAGCTGAAGCAGGCGCTACAGCGCGGCGCCGCAAGGCTCGACGAAGTGATAGCCACATGCGAAGAATCAACCGAAGCCGTGGCTCCTGCCAGCGAAGCGACGACCGAACGTCCCGAACCGCCGGGGCAGGAAAAGAAGGCCGAAAAGGAACGGGAAAAGGAAGAAAAGGAGGCGGAAAAGCAGGAACCGAAGGGGCCGCCGACCACCCCGACCGAAACGACGCCGGAAGAACCGCCCGCACCGCCGAGCGAAAGCGGCGGCACCGGCGCGCCGGGCGGCGTCAGCCCGGGCGCTCCGGCAGCGCCCGGAGGCGAATGATGGCGAGCGGAATCCTCTCCGGCCGCTACGAGATCGGCGACCGGCTCGGTTCCGGCGGCATGTCGAGCGTCCACCAGGCCACCGACCTGATCCTCGAGCGTACGGTCGCCGTCAAGATCCTCGCCGAGCACCTCTCCGACGACGAGCGCTTTGTCGAACGCTTCCGCCGCGAGGCGCTCGCGGTCGCCAAACTGATCCATCCCAACATCGTCCAGGTCTACGACACCGGTATCGACGAGGGGCGCCACTACATCGTGATGGAGTACGTACAGGGCCGCTCGGGCGCGCAGATCCTGCAGCGACAGGGACCGCTCGACGGCGATACGACGGCCGAGATCGGCGCCCAGGCCTGCTCCGGGCTCGACTATGCCCACCGCCGCGGGATCATCCACCGTGACGTCAAGCCGGGAAACCTGATGATCGTCGGCGGTCCCGTCGGTGGCGGCGAGATGACGGTGAAGCTGACCGATTTCGGCATCGCCCGCGCGGTCGAACAGACCCGGATAACTCAGGTCGGCTCGGTGGTCGGCACCGCTGCCTACCTCTCGCCCGAGCAGGTCCGGGGCGAGGAGGCGACTCCGGCGACCGACGTCTACGCGCTAGGGGTCGTCCTCTACCAGTTCCTCACCGGGCGACTGCCCTATGAGGGCTCTAGCCTGGCCGAGCTGGCGGTGCGCCAGCAGAACGAGAGCCCGCTTCCGCCCAGCACCTACAACGACGAGGTTCCCGAGATGCTGGGAGCGGCCGTCCTGCGCGCGCTCGAGGGGAATCCGGCACGCCGTTACGCCAGCGCCGGCGAGCTCGCCGGCGGGCTCCAGCTCGGGCTGCAGGGCGAGGACGTGACTCTTCCACCGGGAGAAGGAGCGACACCGACCCGGGTTCTCGGCAGCGAGACCGCAACCCGCCACCTCGACCGCACCGCCCAGACCGAGTACCGCCCGGCGCCCTCGCCTACGAGGCGACCCGCCCCCAGAGCGCCGGCGGCGCCTCCACCGCCGGTATCACCCCAAGCTTCAACGCAAAAACGAGGAGCGTTTTCCCGCTTCGCCCGCTTCGTCATGGCGCTCATAGCTCTCGTGCTCATAGCCGCCGCCGTCGCTGCCGCCGTCATCTACACCACCGACAAAGCTGCAGGAGTAAAGGTCAAGGAAGTGACCGGCAACACGATCGAAAAGGTCGTCGAGGAATTCGAAGGCCTGATCGAAAAGAACACCGAATAGACGCCTCGAACGGCGACAGGACCCGCCGCGCCTACAGGCTAAGTCCAGGGCGCCTGCCCGTTCATGACCGCAGCGGAGTAGCTGCCGAAGGTGCCATCTCCGACAGCGGTCCGGGCGTGCGTCATCAGCTCCTGCAGGTAAGTCAGGTTGTGCAAGCAGAGGAGACGGACCGCGGTCAGCTCCTCGGCTCTTGAGAGGTAGCTGAGGTAGTCGCGATCGTGGCCCTGGCAGGCCGGGCAGGGGCAGCCTTCGGCGATCGGGTTGCGGTCGCCCTCCTGGCCTGACTTGCGCAGGTCGAGGCGGAAGCGGTTGTCGGGGTCGGGAACGAGGGCGACGCCGTGGCGGGCGAGGCGGGTGGGAACGGCGCAGTCGAAGACGTCGAGGCCGAGGGCGATGCCGGAGAGCAGGTCGTCGACCTCGCCGATGCCGAGTAGATGCTTGGGCGCCTCTTCGGGCAGCAGGGGCGCAGTCATCGCCAGTACTTCTCGCATCTCTGTCTTGTCACGGCCGAGGGTTCCGCCGATCGCCAGTCCATCGACCCCGGCGGCAGAGACGTACTCGGCCGATTCGCGCCGCAGGTCCTCGTGGACGCCGCCCTGGACGATCCCGAAGACCGCCTGGCGCTCGGGGCCCTGCTCCCCGTGCCAGGCGAGGCAGCGGTCGAGCCAGCGATGCGTGCGCTCGGTCGAACGCGCCGTGTACTCCCGGTCGGCGTGGAACGGCGTGCACTCGTCGAAGACCAGCGCGATGTCGGACCCCAGCGCCGCCTGCACCTGCATCGAGACCTCGGGCGAGATGAACAGCGACGCCCCATCGCGATAGGAGCGAAACCGCACCCCCTCCTCCCCGATCGAGACAACCGATCCATGGTCGCCTCCCTGTCTCCCACTCCCCTTCACCTCGTTGGCCACCCCACCGTGGGCCAGAGAAAAGACCTGGAAACCACCGGAATCCGTGATCAGCGCCTTGTCCCACCCCATGAACCCATGCAGGCCCCCGGCAGCTGCGATCCGCTCCGGCCCCGGCGAGACGAACAGGTGGTAGGTGTTCCCCAACACCATCTCGTAACCGAGATCAGCTACCTCGCGAGCCTCCAGACCGCGCACGGTCCCTTTCGTAGCCAGCGGAATGAACGCCGGCGTCTGGACCGGCCCATGCGCAGTGTGCAACACCCCGGCCCTAGCGGCCCCGTCCCGCGAGGTGATCTCGAACCTGAGCCTCTCCGGCGCCGTCCTCATATCAGCCGGTGGAAGCTTTTTGGGGGCTTTGAGGCCCCAAAAGCCTCAATCGTCCACTCCCGCGATCAGGGAATGACCCGTCATCGCGGCAGGCTGCGGAATCCCAAGTAGCTCCAGGGCGGTCGGGGCAACGTCGGCGAGGATGCCGTGGTCCCGCATGGCCAGACCCTCAGCGGTCACTATCAACGGCACCGGGTTGAGTGAGTGGGCGGTATTGGGCGAGCCGTCAGGCTCCAGCATGTGATCGCAGTTACCGTGGTCGGCGGTGACAATGCAGGCCCCGCCCTGGGCTGTCACCGCCTCCACCACGTCGCCGAGGCAGCCGTCGACCTCCTCGACCGCCGCAACCGCAGCCGGGATCACGCCGGTGTGGCCGACCATGTCGGGGTTTGCGAAGTTGATAATTCCGAAGCGATAGTCGCCGTCCGTCCAGTGCGAGACGAAGGTGTCGGCGGCCGCGGGGGCGCTCATCTCGGGCTTGTGGTCATAGGTCGGAACGTCGCGTGGCGAGTCGACGAGGTGGCGCTCCTCCCCCTCCCACTCCTGCTCGCGACCTCCGTTGAAGAAGTAGGTGACGTGGGCGTACTTCTCGGTCTCGGCGACGTGCAGCTGGCGCCCGCCCGCCGCCGAGATCGTCTCGGCCAGCGTCGTCTGCGGTCGCGCCTCGGAGAAGGCAACCGGGAAGGGCCATCCTTTGCGGTAGGAGGTCATCGTCGTCAGGTCCAACAGCGGCCCGCCCGACCGCGAGAACTCCCCGAAGCCGGGCTCGGCGAGGGCGCGGGTCATCTCGCGTGCCCGGTCGGGACGGAAGTTGATGAAGATGCCGACGTCGCCCTCGGCGACGCCGTCGTAGTCGCCGATCACCGTCGGCTTGACGAACTCGTCGGTTTCCTCGCGCTCGTAGGAGGCTTCGACCGCCGCCTCGGCGCCCCTGGCGTGCTGGCCGCGGGCGTGCACGATCACGTCGTAGGCGAGCTTGATCCGCTCCCAGCGCGTGTCGCGATCCATCGCGTAGTAGCGGCCACTGACCGTGGCGACGCGGCCGGCGTGGCGCAGCCAGCGCTCGAGCTCGTGTAGGTAGCCGCGGCCGCCGTGGGGCAGCGTGTCGCGGCCGTCGGTGAAGGCGTGGAAGACGACGTCGGGGACGCCCTCGTGTGAGGCGAGCTCGATCGTCGCCTCGATGTGCTCCCAGCCGGAGTGAACCCCGCCATCGGAGACGAGGCCGAGCAGGTGAAGCCGCCCGCGCGGGCTGCGCCGGGCGCGCTCGCAGGCGGCGAGCAGCGCCTCGTTCTCGAAAAAGCCGCCGTCGGCGATCGCGTCGTCGATCCGGGCCAGGTCCTGCTTGACGATCGCCCCGGCGCCGAGGTTGAGGTGGCCGACCTCGGAGTTGCCCATCTGGCCGTCGGGCAGGCCGACGTCGCGGCCCTGGGCGGAGAGCTGGGTGTGGGGGAAGTTGTCCCAGAGGCGGTCGAAGACCGGCGTCTCAGCGAGCGAGATCGCGTTGCCGGGGCCGGACTCGGCGAGCCCCCAACCGTCGAGGATGACGAGGGCCAGCGAGGGGACTATCACGACAGCCCCTTCTGGTGCGCTTTATCCCGGAATAGATGGGAAAAGGCGCACCGGAAGCTCATGCGGCCTTCACTATGGCGGCGAATTCGGCCGCATCCAGGCTGGCGCCGCCGACCAGGGCGCCGTCGATGTCAGGCCGAGAAAGCAACTCGGCGGCGTTGCCGGGCTTGACCGAGCCGCCGTAGAGGATCCGCACCGCGTCGGCGGCGCCGCCGCGCTCGCGCAGCAGGTCGCGGATGTAGGCGCAGGCCTCCTGGGCCTGCTCGGGCGTCGCGGTGCGCCCCGTGCCGATCGCCCAGATCGGCTCGTAGGCGATCACCACCTCGGCGAGCTTGCCGCCATCCACCTCGGCAAGATCGGCTTGCAGCTGGCGCTCCAGCACCGCCTCGGTCTGCCCGCCGTCACGCGCCTCCTCGCTCTCGCCGACGCAGAGGATCGGCTCCAGGCCGGCGGCGAGGGCGGCCGGCACCTTGCGCGCCAGCGCCTCGTCGGTCTCGCCGAAGAGCTGGCGCCGCTCGGAGTGGCCGAGGACGACGGCCTCGACGTCGAGCTCGGCCAGCATCGGCGCCGAGACCTCGCCTGTGAAGGCGCCCGAGCCCTCCTCGTGCATGTTCTGGGCGGCGACCTTTACGGCTGTTCCGTAGCGCCGCTCGACTACTGCGCTCAAGGCCGTGAACGGCGGGCAGATGACCACGTCGCTCTGCGTCGCCGCAATCTGCGGCAGCAGCGCGTCGACGAACTCGGCCGCCTCGGCGACCGTCTTGTGCATCTTCCAGTTGGCGGCGAGGTAGGGCGTGCGCTCAGGCATCGCGCAAAGCCTCCACTCCCGGCAGCTTCTTTCCCTCCAACAGCTCCAACGATGCTCCTCCTCCTGTCGAGAGCCAGTCAACTTTGTCACCGAGGCCGAACTGCTGCAAGGCGGCGACCGAGTCGCCGCCGCCGACCACGGTTGTTCCCGGGGTGGCCGCGACGGCCTCGGCGACGGTGCGCGTGCCCGCGGCAAACGGCGGCAGCTCAAAGGCACCCATCGGGCCGTTCCAGAGTGCGGTGCCAGCGGCGGCGATCGCCTCAGCGTAGGCGCGGGCGCTGCGCGGTCCGATGTCGAGTCCCATCCAGCCATCGGGCACCCCGACCCCGTCGCTCTCGCGCACCTCCGTGCCGGCGTCGAAGCTCTCGCCGAGGACGAGGTCGACGGGCAGCCGCAACTCGCATTTGGATCCCTCCGCCCGGTCCAGCGCCTCAGCCGCGAGCGTCACGCCCTCCTCCTCGACCAGCGAGTTGCCGGTGGCGATGCCCTGGGCGCGGAAGAAACTGAAGCACATCGCGCCGCCGATCAGGATCTCGTCGGCAACCTCGAGGAAGCGGTCGATCACGCCGACCTTGTCGCTGACCTTGGCGCCGCCGAGGACGACGACGAGCGGGCGCTGTGGCGACTCGACCACCCGCGTCAGCTCGGTCAGCTCCCGCTCCAGCAGCAGGCCGGCATAGCCGGGCAGGTGCGCGGCGACCCCGGCGGTGCTGGCATGGGCGCGGTGGGCGGTGCCGAAGGCGTCGTTGACGTAGAGGTCGGCCAGCCGACCGAGCGACTCGGCGAGCGCCGGGTCGTTACCGGTCTCGCCAGGCTCGAAGCGGACGTTCTCGAGCAGGAGCACATCCCCGGCATGGAGGCCGTCGGCCATCGTCTCCACGTCCCCACCCACGACGGCCGGCGCCTGGTGGACCAGGACTCCGCCCAGCAGCTCGGAAAGGCGCTCGGCAACCGGCCTCATCGAGAGTTCCCGGTCGACCTCTCCCTTCGGTCGGCCCAGATGCGAGACGAGCACCAGCGAGGCACCTCTTTCGCGCAGCGATTCGATCGTCGGCAGCGCTGCCCGGATCCGCGTGTCGTCGGCGACGCGGCCGTCGTCCAGCGGGACGTTGAAGTCGACCCGGACGAGGACGCGCTTGCCGGCGACCTCGGCGTCGCGGACGCTTGCCTTGGAGAAGCTCACCGTTCCGGCCCGGCCGGGATCAGAGGACCTTGCCGGCCAGCTCGACGCAGCGGTTGGAGTAGCCCCACTCGTTGTCGTACCAGGAGACAACCTTGATCAGCTTGCCGTCGCCGATCGCCATCGTCTGGCCGGCGTCGAAGATCGAGGAGTGCGGGTCGCCGACGACGTCGGTGGAGACGATCGGGTCCTCGGTGTAGGCGAGAATGCCCTTCAGCGGGCCCTCGGCCGCCGCCTTGACCGCCGCATTGACGGAGTCGACGTCGGTTGGGCTGGAAGGGGTGAAGACGAGGTCGACGACCGAGCCGGTCACAACCGGGGCCCGCACCGAGAGGCCGTTCAGCTTGCCGTTCAGGTCCGGCAGGACCAGGCCGACCGCCTTGGCGGCGCCGGTCGTGGTCGGGATCAGGTTGATCGCCGCGGCGCGCGCCCGGCGCAGGTCCTTATGCGGCATGTCCTGGAGGCGCTGATCGGCCGTGTAGGCATGGATCGTCGTCATCAGGCCCTGCTCGATCCCGAACTCGTCGTTCAGCACCTTGGCCAGCGGCGCCAGGCAATTGGTCGTGCAGGAGGCGTTGGAGATGATGTCGTGCTGGTCGCGGTCGTAGTCGCTGTCGAAGTTGACGCCGAGGGCGACGGTCACGTCGGGCTCCTTGGCGGGAGCCGAGATGATCACCTTCTTGGCGCCTGCCGCAAGGTGTTTCGCGGCGTCGTCGCGGGCGGTGAAGAAACCGGTCGACTCGATAACGACATCGACCCCGAGGTCGCCCCAGGGCAACGCCGCCGGATCGCGCTCGGAGAGCACCTCGAGCGGCGTGCCGTCGACCGAGATCGTCGTCCCGTCAAGGCTGACCTCGCCCGGAAAGCGGCCGAGGATCGAGTCGTACTTGAGCATGTGGGCGAGGGTCACCGGATCGGTCAGATCGTTGACGGCGACGAACTCGAGGTCGGCCCCGGCCGCATGTGCCGCCCTGAAGACGTTGCGCCCGATCCGTCCGAAACCGTTGATGCCGACCTTCACAGCCATTGAGTCAACCCTCCTGGAGTCGTTGTGGAGATATCTCGATGTTATGGCCCGCGTATCTCGCTGGCCGCGCTTGCTAATCGGACCCGATCGTGATCTCGATCTCGTACCCGTCGGGGTCCTTGAGAAAGGCGGAGTAGGAGCCCGAGCCGTGGGAGCGTCGCTCGCCCGGCTCGGAGACCTTGGTGCCACCGCCGCTCATCCCGCCCTCCCAGGCCGCCTTGACGGCGACGATCCCGAGCCCCGAGAAGCTGAGCAGGCCAAAGCCCGCTTTCGGCTCGTGGTGGGAGGCAATGAAGAAGACCGGCTTGGCGATTCCCCAGCCGATCGTCTCGTCCTCCTCGAAATGGCGCCGCCAGCCAAGGGGCGCGAGCAGCGCGTCGTAGAACGACCCGCTCCGCTCGAGGTCGGAGACCTCCAAAAGAACGTGATGCAGCATTCGGCGGCAGGCTATACGGGCGGGCGGATCAGCCGCCGCGCGGGGTCCAGCGGAAGAAGCGGATGGCCAGAATGAGGCCGACGACGCCCCATGCCGCGACGATGGCGAGGTTTCCCCACTCCAGGGTGGCCCCGGTGTTTCCGGGGTCGTAGACGGCGAAGAAGGCCTCGAAGAAGTGGCGGATCGGGAAGGCATCGGCGAAGTGGATGACCCCGCTGGGCAGTTGGTCGTCGGGGATGAAGACGCCGGAAAGGAAGTAGAGAGGCAGCAGTAGTGCGTTGACGATCGGCGCCGCAGCGTCCTGCGAGGGGATCGCCGCCGTGAGGGCGATGCCCAGACAGCTGAAGGCGGCCGCGCCGATCAGCAGGGTGACGACGATCGCCGGCAGCTGACTCCAGGGAATCGCGACCCCGTAGAGGATCCGGCCCAGCCCGGCGATAGCCGCCAGCATCAGCAGCGCCACCACCCCGGAGTTGCCGATTCGCCCGGCGATGAAGACCCAGGCGGGCATCGGCGTGCCGCGGCCCCGCTTCAGCCGCCCGTCCTCGCGGGCGATCACCAACGACATCGCCAGCGACTGCATCGTCGCCGAGATCACGGCGAGGGTGATGATCGCCGGGACGTAGTAGGCCGTGGTCTTGATCCCGCCGCGCACGTTGACGGTCTGGCCGCCGAAGATCGTGGCGAAGATCAGCAACAGGATCACCGGGAACGCCACCGTGAAGAAGACCGAAGCGGGGTTGCGCCAGAACGCCTTCTGGTCGTACCGGAACTGATGCGCGAAAAGCGCAAGCCCGCTCATCGCCGGCCCTTCCGGTGCGATTTATGTCGGTATAGGGCGCACAAGTCGCACCGGAAGCTCATCCGTCGGCCTCTTCGGTCTCGGAGGTGAGGGAGAGGTAGACGTCCTCCAGGTTCGGGCGGGTTACTTCGAGGCCCTCCAACTCCAGGCCCTGCTCTACCGCGCGGCCGGTCAGCTCGTGCAGGTCGGCGACCGGGGTCGTCGTCTCCACCGAGACCTCCTCGCCGCCGAGGCGGTAGCTGATCGTGGTCGGCAGGCTGTCGCGGTGGCCGAGATCCTCGGGCGTGCCGCCAGCGACGATCTCGCCGCGCGAGATGATCGTCACCCGGTCGGCGAGGCGCTGTGCCTCGTCCATGTAGTGCGTGGTCAGGAAGACGGTCTTGCCGAGGTCGCGCAGGCCGGCGATCGTGTCCCAGGCATGGCGGCGGGCGGAGGGGTCGAAGCCGGTCGTCGGCTCGTCGAGGAAGAGCAACTCGGGATCGCCGATCAGAGCCATACCGACGTCGAGACGGCGCTGCTGACCGCCCGAGAGGCCGCCCGTGCGGGCGTCGGCCTTCCCGCCGAGACCGACGAGCTCGACCACCTCGTCGACCGGCCGCGGCGCGCTGTAATAACCGGCGTAGAGCCCAAGCGACTCGCGCACCGTCAGGTAGGGATCGAGCCGGCAGCTCTGCAGGACGATCCCGATCCGCTCGCGCCAGGCCCGCCCGGCCCGCTGGGGATCCTCACCCAGGACCGATACCTCTCCCCCACTGCGCTTGCGGTAGCCCTCGAGGATCTCCACCGTGGTCGTCTTGCCGGCCCCGTTGGGACCGAGGAAGGCGAATACCTCTCCCGCCTGGACATCGAGATCGATTCCGCGCACAGCCTCGAACTCGCCATAGCTCTTGCGCAAACCGCGAATGGAGATGACGGGATCGGGCAAGGCGAGGCGATTCTACGGGCGGCGGCTAGCTGGTTGATTCCACGATCCCTGGGGTCGAGGGGAGCCTGGCCGCCCTTCTGGCGAATTGACACCCCAAGAGCTTCGCTCTTGGGGTGAATGAGGAGCGCGGCCTGCGGCCGCGCGGCACCGGATTGCATTTCCGCCGCTTCGCGACATTCGCCAGAA
>Ga0307503_10000080_pt1 | contig 56231 bp, 54 predicted proteins | sample 17_S_MG_FD_194514 | JGI IMG/M metagenome (GOLD analysis project Ga0307503, IMG submission 194514) | Soil microbial communities from Populus trichocarpa stands in riparian zone in the Pacific Northwest, United States - 17_S | ecosystem: Environmental > Terrestrial > Soil > Riparian zone > Trees... | reverse complement strand
GGGGGGGGGCCCCGCCTAGGCGGGCCCACCCCTGCCGGACGCGCGCGTAGCCATGGCCGTGGCGCCCTGCATCAATAACATGGGTTAGAACGCGCGGGTCAGCAGTTTGGTTCACGCCGGCGCGTCCGAAACTTGACTTTCCGGCGCCGATCCGCTTTGGGAGCGCCACGAGGCGGGCCATGGGCCCGTTTTTGTTTGGGGTTTGGGCTGTCCCCCGCATGACCGCCTGGCCATGGCTACCTGATACGGGCCTTGGGCGAACGAAGGAAAGACCATGCGCCATCGCGTCGGCGGCCGGAAGCTCGGCCGCACCTCCTCCCACCGCACCGCCATGTTCCGCAACATGGCCGCCGCGCTCATCAAGCACGAGCAGATCACGACCACGCTTCCCAAGGCGAAGGAGCTCAGGCCCTATGTCGAGAAGCTGATCACGCTCGCCAAGAAAGGCGGCCTCTCCAACCGGCGCCTTGCCCATGCGCGGCTGCTCGACGACGCCCAATTGGTCAAATTGTTCGACGTGCTCGCCAAGCGCTACCAGGAGCGGGCCGGCGGTTATACCCGCGTGATCAAGGCCGGCATCCGCGTCTCGGACGCGGCGCCGATGGGGATCATCGAGCTGGTCGACCGCGACCCCGCCGCCAAGGGCCAGGATTCGGGCCCGGTCATGGGCCAGGACGAGGACGCGCTCGAAGCCGCGGCTTGAGCGCGCTGAAGGGGACAGTTACTAGTAACTGTCCCCGCGCTGAGCGTAAGAGGAAGGGTCGCCGCTGGCGGCCCTTTTCGTTTGGGGAATGATGTGATGGCGGAGCGGTTCGAGCGGCATCGGCAGGCCTGGACCAGCGACGAGATCCAGAAGCTGCATCTGCTCGCCGGCAAGGGCATGGCGCTGAAGGCGATCTCGAAGGCGATGACCCGCTCGGAAGAGTCGATCCGCGACCGCGCCAAGGCGGACAAGCTCAAGATCACCAAGCTGCGCTAGGATGGGGACAGTCACAGTGACTGTCCCTCGCTTCGCCTAGGCGCCGGCCTCGTGGACCAGCAAATCGCCGGGCTGGCACTCCAGGAATTCGCAGATCCGCTCCAGCGTCTCGAAGCGGATGCCCTTGACGCGGCCGGACTTGAGCAGGCTCAAATTGGTTTCGGTGATGCCGACGAAGGCGGCGAGGTCCTTGGACTTGGCCTTGCGGAGCGCCAGCATGACGTCGAGGCGGACGACGATCGCCATCGGCCGCCTCAGACGATCTGGCTGTGGTCGTCGGCGAGGCGCTGGGCCTCGTCGAGCAGCCGCGCCACGAAGAAGAGCAGGCCGGTGACGAGCAGCATCAAGGCGGCGCCGGCGCCGAGCGCCACATTGACCCGGTCCGCGCCGCTCGCGGCCTGGATCAAGGGCGGCGCGAGCACCGAGGCGAGCACGGCCAGGAACAGATAGCGGGCGAAGCCGCGCAGGCCGGCCGAGGCGAACGGCGCGCCGCCCTCGATCCGGCGCAGCATCGCCACCAGCTTGAGCAAAGCGAGGGCGAGGAGCAGGCCGAACAGGAGGAGGATTCCAGCGGCGGGCCAAGGCGCGAGGCCCGCGGTCCTGATCTCGAGCGCCGGGAAATCGGCGGCGCGGCCCTCGACCAACACCCAGGCGGCGAACAGGATGAAGAGCTCGGTGAGCGCGATGCCGAACAGGATGAAGAGACGCAGCCGGCGCGCCGCGCGGCGGATCGAAGGAGGCGTTTCGCTCATCGCTTGACAGCCATTTCTTATCGTTATACGTAAAGATATAGTCGCGCGGCGATGTTATGCTTTTGTCGCGCCACAGGCAAGCTCTTATCGGAAAAGGATGCGACCTCATGACCCGGACCCGCTTTCTCCCGCCGCTCCTCGCCGCTTTGCTCGCGTTGAGCGCCGCCGCGCAGGCGCAGGCGCCCGCAGCGCCGTCGGCGATCGAGGCGGCGTTCGAGGCCGCCGAGCGCGGCGATCTCGGTTCGGCCGAGCGGGCGCTGGCGACGGCCCTGGGCGATTCGGCGATCCTGCTGCGCGCGCGGCTGGCGGCGGCACGCTACGATCCCGCCGTGGCGTGCGACCCGGCGCTGGCCCGGCTCGCCGAATCGGGCGACCGGGCGCTGCGCGACGCGGCGCTCTCGATCCTGACCTCGGCGAGCTTCGCCGAGGGCGATTATCGCGCCGCCGAGGCCTGGGGCCGCCGCCTGGCCGAGGCGCAGGCCGCGCGCGGCGATAGGGAGGGCGCGGCCGGGACCGAGCGGGCCTGGCGGCTCGCCGCCTTGCTCGCCGGCAGCCCGGCTTTGGCGGTCGAAGGCGAGGTCGGCGAGGGCGAAACCGCCGCCCGCCTCGACCGGGTCGGCCTGCCGCGCATCGACGTCGCCGTGAACGGCGCGGCGCAGGAGGCGGTGTTCGACACCGGCGCCAACCTTTCGGTGCTCTCGGCCGAAACCGCGCGGCGGCTCGGCGTCAGGCTGCTCGACGGCGCCTCGAACGTCGGCAACGGCGTCCAGGGGATTGTGGCGATCCGCGTCGGCATCGCCGACCGGCTGACGATCGCCGGCACGATTTTGCGCAACGTCCCCTTCCTGATCATCGACGACGCCCAGCTCACCTTCCCGATACCCGGCGGCTACGACATCAAGGCGATCATCGGCCTGCCGGTGATGCGGATGCTCGGGCGGATGCGGATGGCGGCCGGCGGCGGGCGCTTCGCCGTGCTGGCGCCGGCCGAAGCGCAGCCGGCGCCGCCCAATATGAGCGCGAGCGGCAACAATATCTTCGTCAGGGTCGCGATCGATGAGCGCGACGTGCCGATGCACCTCGACACCGGCGCCAACCCGACCCGGCTGAGCGCGCTTTATGCCGAGGCCCATCCCGAGGCGGTCGCCGCGCTGGCCCGCAGCCAGACCGGCCTCGCCAGCGCCGGCGGCGCGGTCAGGGCGAGCGTGGCGACCTGGCCGGAAGCGCCGCTGGCGCTGGCCGGGCGGACTTTGGTTTTGCCGTCGCTGCAGGTCGCCTTGCCCGGCGCGGGAGGCCCGGCGCCGCGCTTCATGGGCGTGCTCGGCTCGGACGTTCTGACGAGGTTCGAAAGCTACACGCTCGATTTCCGGACGATGCGGCTCGAGCTGGGGGCGCCGGTTCAGCCGGCGGCCGCGCGCTGAAAAGGAGGGACCATCCTCTCTTTCAGCGGAAGCGGGCGGGGATCAGGGCGACCGGCACGAGGAGGTCGAAGGGGGTCCAGCCCAATGCGGCGATGACGTCGTTGCTTTCCTTCGCCTCGCGGCCCGCTTCGAGCGACCAGGTGACGTGATAAATCGAGCCGTCGGGCCGGTCCGCGGTGCCGTCGATGCGGACCACCATCGCCTCGACGCCCTCGCCGTCGTCGGCGCGGCCGACGATCTCGCCGTCGCGTTCGTCGGGCAAAGCGGCGTCGCTCGCGGCCTTGCTCCGGAGGGTGACGTGGTCGGCGACCGCATTGGGGTATTTCGGCGGGAACATCAGCAGCAATTCGGCGCGCTGCCCCGAGTCGAGCTTCCAGCCGATGACGCTGTCGCCGAAGCCGGCGCGGGCGGAGGCTTCAGTGGCGGCGGGCATGGGTGCGCATCCATGTCGTCAATGCCTTCTGCTCCGGCCTGGTCATCTCCAGGCCGAGCTTGGTACGGCGCCACAAGACGTCCTCCGCGGTGCGGGCGAATTCGGTGTCGATCAAATAGCGGACCTCGCGCTCGTAGAGGCCGGCGCCGAAATGGCGGCCGAGCGCCTTGATCGAGGTCGCGCCATCGAGCAGCCGCGCCAGCCGGGTCCCGTAGGAATGAGCGAGGCGGCGGACGACGGGCTCGGGCATCCAGCGGGCGAGGTCCCCCAGCGAGGCGTTGAAGGCGGCGTCGATATTGCCGCCGGGCAACGTGGAGGTGGCGGTGAATTTGAAGCCCTTGACGCCGAGCGCGTCGAGCGCCTCCAGCGCCAGCGCGCGCGCCGTGGTGATCTTGCCGCCGAAGACGGAGAGCAATTTCGGGCCCGGCGCGTCGTCGAGCTCGAGGCGGTAGTCGCGGGTGACGTCCTTGGCTTGCCTCGCGCCGTCGTCATAGAGCGCGCGGACGCCGGAATAGGACCAGATCATGTCGGCGGGCGCGATCTGCGTCCTGAAATAGGCGTTGGTGGCGGCGCAGAGATAGGCGATCTCCTCGGCGGTGACGACCGCCTCTTCGGGGCTGGCGACCGGCACGTCGGTGGTGCCGATCAGGCTGCGCGCGCCATAAGGAAGCGCGAAGACGACGCGGCCGTCGCCTTGCTGGAGGATATAGGCATGATCGCCCTCCCACAGGCGCGGCACCAGGATGTGGCTGCCCTTGATCAGGCGGACCCTGCTCTCGGCCTCGGTTTCGAGGCGCGTGTTCAGGATCTCGGCGACCCAGGGGCCGGCGGCGTTGACGATCATCTTCGCGGTGACTTCGCGGCCGCCCGAAAGCGAGGCGGTCCAGGCCTCGCCGCCGCGGCGGGCGGAAAGGAATTCGGTGCGGGTGGCGATCTCGGCGCCGCGCTCATGGGCGTCGAGCGCGTTGAGCACGACCAGCCGGGCATCGTCGACCCAGGCGTCCCAATAGGTGCCGAGCCTGAAGCCGCCGGGCTTGAGCGGCGCGCGCCAGGGATTGTCGCCTTTGCCGAGGCCTTTCGAGCGCGGCAGCGCGCCGCGCCGGGCGAGGAGGTCGTAGAGCAAAAGGCCGAGGCGGATCATCCACCAGGGCCGGCCGCCGGGCGGATCGGGCAGGACGAACTGGAGCGGGCGGACGATGTGCGGCGCGGTGGCGAGCAGGATCTCTCGCTCGTGCAGCGATTCGCGGACCAGCTTGAACTCATATTGCTCGAGATAGCGCAGGCCGCCGTGGATCAGCTTGGACGAGGCCGCGCTGGTATGGCTGGCGAGATCGTCCTTCTCGACCAGCAGCACGTCGAGCCCGCGCCCGGCCGCGTCGCGCGCGATCGCCGCGCCGTTGATGCCGCCGCCGATGACGAGGAGGTCGAAGGAGTCCATGACCCACCCCTACGTCATTCCCGCGAGAGCGGGAATCTCACTTCCTTCTCCTTTCTCCGCGATCTCTGCGTCTCTGCGCGCAAAAACAGGAAGTTGGGTTCGCGCAGACACGCAGAGATCGCGGAGGAAGGGGCGAAGGGGAGAAAAGAGAGATTCCAGCTTGCGCTGGAATGACGGGAAGGGGACGATGGCGATATGGCCGGCGACACCATCCTCGTCATCGATGCGGGCACGACGAGCACGCGCTCGATGCTGTTCGCCGCGGACGGCGCCTGCCTGGGGGTCGAGCAGCGCGAGCTCGCCCAGCATTATCCGCGGCCGGGGTGGGTCGAGCATGATGCCGACGAGATCTGGCTATCCTCGCTCGCCTGCGCACGGGCGATGGTGACGAAGGCGGGCGGGGCGGATCGGATCGCCGGGATCGGCATCACCAACCAGCGCGAGACGATCGCCTTCTGGTCGCGGCGGACGGGCGCGCCGCTCGGGCGGGCGATCGTCTGGCAGGACCGGCGCACCGCGGACCTCTGCGCGGCGCTGAAGGCGCGGGGCGAGGAGCCGGCGCTGCAGGCGCGGACCGGGCTGCTGCTCGACCCCTATTTCTCGGGCAGCAAGATCGCCTGGGCGATGGCCAATATGGAAGAGGTCGGCGCGGCCGGGGACGATCTGTGCGTCGGCACGGTGGAAAGCTGGCTGGCGTTCAAGCTGACCGGGGGCCTTCACGTCAGCGACGCCACCAACGCTTCGCGCACCGCCTTGATGGACATCCACGCCGGCGCCTGGGATGCGGGGCTCGCCGGCCTGTTCGACGCGCCGCTCCACGCTCTGCCGGAGATCGTCGATTGCGCCGGGCGTTACGGGGCGACGCTGGCGGAGCATTTCGGCGGCCCGATCGCGCTCTGCGGCATGGCCGGCGATCAGCAGGCGGCGGCGATCGGCCAGGCCTGCCTCACGCCCGGCGAAACCAAGGCGACCTATGGCACCGGCGCCTTCGTGCTCACCCATACGGGCGAAGCGGCGCCGGTGTCGCGGAACCGGCTGCTCACCACAATCGCCTGGCAGTTGGAGAGCGCGCGCCGCTACGCGCTGGAAGGGTCGGTGTTCGTCGCCGGCAGCCTGATCCAGTGGCTGAGGGACGCGCTCGGGCTGCTCGTCACGGCGGCGGAGAGCGAGGCGCTGGCGCGTTCGGTCGCCGACACGAGCGGCACCTATCTGGTGCCGGCGCTCGCCGGCCTCGGCGCGCCTTATTGGGCGCCCGATGCGCGCGGGGCGATTTCGGGCCTGAGCTTCGCCACCGGCCGCGCGCATATCGTGCGCGCGGCGCTGGAGGCGCAGGCGCACCAGACCCACGATCTGATGGCCGCCTTCGCCGCCGACGGCGCCGCCTGGGAGTGCCTCAAGGTCGACGGCGGGATGAGCGCCAATGACTGGCTGGCGCAGGATCTGGCCGACATGCTCGCGCTCGAGGTCGAGCGGCCCGATTTCGTCGAGACCACCGCGCTCGGCGCGGCGATGCTGGCGGGCGTCGGCGCCGGCCTATTCGGATCGCTCGAGGAAGCGGCGGCGATGCGCGGCGCGGTGCGGCGGTTCAAGCCGGCGATGGCGGAAGCGGCGCGCGCGGGGCGGCTGGCGGGGTGGAAGAAAGCGGTGGCCGCGGTGCTGAACTAAAAAGGGGACACGTACTTTTTCGCGAAAAAGTACGTGTCCCCTTTTCCGCAAAAAGTACGTGTCCCCTATTCCGGCCGCTCCGGCTTGGGCCAGCTGTCGTCGATCATGCGGATGATCGCGGAGAAGTCCTTGCCGCCGCCGCCGAGGTCGGCGAAGCGGGCGTAGAGGGTTTCGGCCTCGGCGCCCATCGGCGTGTAGGCGTCGACGCTCTGCGCCGCCTCCATGGCGAGGCGCAAATCCTTGAGCATGAGCGCGGCCGCGAAGCCGCCTTCATAATCGCGGTCGGCGGGCGTCTCCGGGCCGACGCCGGGGACCGGGCAATAGGTGGTCATCGACCAGCATTGGCCCGACGCCTTGGAGGAGATGTCGAAGAAGGTCTGCAAATCGAGCCCGAGCTTCCTCGCCATGACGAAGGTCTCGCAGGTGGCGGCCATCGAAGCGCCGAGCAGCATGTTGTTGCAGATCTTGGCGGCCTGGCCCGCGCCGGGCGCGCCGGCGTGGATCACCGCCTTGCCCATGATCTCGAGCAGCGGGCGGGCGCGCTCGAAGGCCTCGTCGCCGCCCCCGACCATGAAGGTGAGGCTGCCCGCTTCGGCCGCGGCGATGCCGCCCGAGACCGGGGCGTCGACCATCTGGTAGCCCGCGGCCTCGGCCTTGGCGATCTCCTCGCGGGCGGTGGCGACGTCGATCGTGGAGCAATCGATCAGGATGGCGCTTGTGGGGGCCTCGCCGATTACGGCACTTTCATAGACGTCGCGCACATGCTCGCCGGCCGGGAGCATGGTGATGACGGCCTCGGCGTCCCGGACCGAATCGACCGCCGAGCCCATCGGCAGGCAGCCATTGGCCTTCGCCCGGTCCAGCGCCGCCTCGGCAAGGTCGAAGGCGCGGACCTCATGCCCCGCTTTGGCGAGGTTCGCGGCCATGCCGCCGCCCATATTGCCGAGGCCGATGAATCCTATTCTCGCCATTTTCGCCTCTCACACCGTTCGCCCTGAGCTTGTCGAAGGGCTTTTCTTTTCTGCCGAGAAAGAAGGGAAGGGCTTCGACAGGCTCAGCCCGAACGGGTGAGTGTCTTTCCTTCCCTTTACTTGCCCTTCCAGTCCGCCGGGCGCTTCTCCACGAACGCGGTCATCCCTTCTTTCTGGTCCTCCGTCCCGAACAGGCCGTGGAAGAGGCGGCGCTCGAAGACGATCCCTTGCGCCAGGCCGGTCTCGTAGGCCGCATTGACCATCTCCCTGGTGGCGATGGCGGCGAGCGGGGCCATGCTTGCGATCGCCGCGGCGGTCTTCAGCGCCTCGGCGAGCAGGTCGGCGGCGGGGACCACGCGGGCGACGAGGCCCGAGCGCTCGGCCTCCTCGGCGCCCATCATCCGGCCGGTGAGGCACATCTCCATCGCCTTGGCCTTGCCGATCGCGCGGGTCAGGCGCTGCGAGCCGCCCATGCCGGGAGTGACGCCAAGCTTGATCTCGGGCTGGCCGAATTTGGCGCTGTCGGCGGCGATGATGAAATCGGCCATCATCGCGACCTCGCAGCCGCCGCCCAACGCAAAGCCCGCCACCGCCGCGATCCACGGCTTGCGCGTCGCCGTCACCTGCTCCCAGCCGGCGAAGAAATTGGCGGCGTACATCGAGGCGAAGCCCTGGCCCGACATCTCCTTGATGTCGGCGCCGGCGGCGAAGGCTTTTTCCGAGCCGGTGAGGACGAGGCAGCGCTGCGCGTCGTCGGCGTCATAAGCGGCGAAGGCGGCGATCAGCTCGGCCAGCACCTGCGAATTGAGCGCGTTCAGCGCCTGCGGACGGTTGAGCGTGACGAGCGTGACCGCGTCGCGCCGCTCGACCAGGATGGTTTCGTAATCCGCCATTCCAATGTTCCTTCGAATGGGGACACGTACTTTTTCGCGAAAAAGTACGTGTCCCCTTTTCAGCGCATGCGTACGTAGCTGCCCGGGGCGGGCTCGATCGGCTTCTTGGGCTTGCGGGCCTTTACCCGCTCGCCCCCGTCGCGGACCAGCCATTGCTGCCAGTGCGGCCACCACGAGCCTTCGTGGCGGGTGGCGGTCTCGAGCCATTCCTCCGCCGTTTCCGGCATCTTCTCGTTGGTCCAATAGCCATGCTTGTTGGCGCTCGGCGGGTTGATGACGCCGGCATTGTGGCCGGAGCCGCCGAGCAGGAAGCGCGTGTCGCCGCCGAGGAGCCGCGCCCCGTCATAGGTCGCCTGCCAGGCGGAGACGTGGTCGTCCTTGAGCGAGATCACCATGGCGGGCGCGTCGAGATCGAGCGCGCCGGGCTTGGCCAGCGCATTGTCCCTCAGGATCTTGTTCGTCCAGTCGAGCAGGAAGGCCCTGGGGATATGGGCGCCGTCGGCGAACCAGTGGAGGATGTCCGACGGCGGCACCTCCTTGTCGAGCAGATAATGGCTGACCACCGAGGACCAGATCAGATCGTTGGCGCGGACGACCGAGAACAGGGCCTGGAGCTCGTGCGCGGCGAGCACGCCCTTGGCCTCGAGATGGCGCTCCATCGCCTTGATCTGCTTCGGCTCCTTGAAGGTCGACCATTGGCCCATGCGCGCGAAATCGAACATCGAGCCGATCGTGGTCAGCGAAGCGATGCGACCGGGCGCGGCGCGGGCGGCGGCCATGGCGGCGAGCGTGCCGCCCATGCAGAAGCCGAACAGGTCGACCTCTTTTTCGCCGGTGGCCTTTTCGATCGCGTCCATCGCCGCGGCGGGGCCGAGGTCGAGATAATCGTCGAGGCCCTTGCCGGCGAGTTCCGGGCCGGGATTGATCCAGGAGATGACGAAGAGACTGTGGCCCTGCTCGACGAGCCAGCGGATCAGGCTCGATTTGGGCTGGAGGTCGAGGAGGTAATATTTGTTCACCAGCGGCGGCACGTAGAGGAGGGGACGCCGGTGCACCGTCTCCGTCATCGGCGCATATTGGATGAGCTGCATCAGCTCGTTCTGGAAGACGACGCTGCCCGGCGTGGCGGCGATGTCCTTGCCCAGCTCGAACTGGGCGCTGGCGCGGCGCTTCGGCAGCTTCGCCTCGGTGGCGGCGTCGGCGAGGAGGTTGGCAAGGCCCGAGAGCAGGCTGATCGAGCCGGTGTCAATTGCGCGGCGGATCGCTTCTGGATTGGTGAAGGCGAAATTGGCGGGGGAGAGGGCGCCGAGATAGGCATTGGTGAAGAATTCGGCGCGGGTGCGGGTGTCCTCGTCGATCCCCTCTGTCTTCGAGACGAGGTCGGTCGCCTGGCGGCTGGCGAGCAGATAGGCCTGCTTGAGATAGTCGAAGACCGGATCCTCGCTCCAGGCGGCATCGCCGAAGCGGCGGTCGCCGCGCTCGGGCGCGATCATCGGCTCGACCTGCTGGCCCGCGGCGCGGCGGGCGGCCGTGCTCCACAATTCGGCCCATTCCGACGCCGCCGCCTGGCTCGCCTGAAGCACCGCCATCGGATTGGACCAGAGCTGCCGGGTGAAATCGGCCATGGCGCGGGCCGGCGCGGTCGGATCGAAGGCGAGGCTCGGCGCGGCGCTCGCGCCCGCGCCCGCGCGCATCGCGGCGATGCCGTTCTCGACGACGCGGGTCCAGGCTTTGGCGAGCTCGGCCGGATCGGGGGCGGATTCCGGGAGCTTCCAGACGCGGGAGTCGGTCATATTGATTTCCACAATCCTCGTTCGTCCCGAGCGTAGTCGAGGGGCGCACATGATGAGTCAGTGCCAACGCCCCTCGACTTCGCTCGGGACGAACGATGCTGGGTTGCGGTCATCTGTCGTGCTCCAAAGGCGTCCACGCCTCTTCCGGCGGCAAAGGCAGGAAGATGCGGTCGATCATCTCGTCGGTTACGCCCTCGGGCGTCGCCGGGTTCCAGCGCGGCGCATTGTCCTTGTCGATCAACAGGGCGCGGACGCCCTCGATGAAGTCGGGATGGCGGAACATGCGCACGACGATGCCATATTCCAGCCGCATCTCGTCGAGGAAGTGGAATTGCATGGGGCTTTCGACGAGCAGCCGGAGCGAGACCTTGCAGGCGGTGGGCGATTTGGCGCGCAGGGTCGCCAGCTCCTTCATCGCCCAGTCGGAGCCTTCCGCCTCGAGCGCGGCGATTATGTCCTCCAGCCTGTCGGAGGCGAAGCAGCGATCGATGGCCGCATAATTGCCGACGATCCGGGCCGGCGGCGGCTCGACGCTGGCGGCGCGCAGAATCGCCTCGACATGCTCGGGGATCTCGATCAGCTTGCGCTTCACGTCCTCGAGCCGGTCCGAGGGGATATAATGGGTGGCGAGGCCGAGCGCGACGCACTCCGCGCCGTCGAGCCGGGCGCCGGTCAGCGCCAGGAACTGGGCGATGCGTCCGCGCAGGCGGGAGAGGTAGCGCCCGCCGCCGACGTCGGGGAAAAGGCCGATCGAGGTCTCCGGCATGGCGAAGATCGTCCGCTCGGTCGCGATCCGATATTTGCAGGGGCAGGCGATGCCGACGCCGCCGCCCATCACGATCCCGTCCATGAACACGACCCCGCGCTTGGGGTAAGTGTACATGAGGTGGTTCATCCGATATTCCTGGAAGAAGAAGGCCTGGCCGGCCGCGCCATGGCCCTGGCTCGAGCGGGCGATGGTGACGACGTCGCCGCCGGCGCAGAAACCGCGCCCCTCCGCATGGTCGATGAGGACGAGCTTCACCGCCGGATCGGCGAGCCAATCCTGCAGCGCGCGCGTCATGGCGCGGACCATGTCCAGATCGAGGGCGTTGAGCGCTTTGGGGCGGTTCAGGCGCATGCGGCCCGCGCGTCCCTCGACGCGGGCGATGATCGAGTCGGTCATGCTTTCTTGTTCCCCGGCGAAGGCCGGGGTCCAGGCCCAACAAGAAAAGTCTGGGCCCCGGCCTTCGCCGGGGAACAGTCAGAGTTTCTGGTCACTGCCGGGTCAGCTCCCGCCCGACGATCATCCGCATGACCTGGTTGGTGCCTTCGAGGATCGAGTGGACGCGAAGGTCGCGCCAGAAGCGTTCGATCGGATAATCCTGGAGGTAGCCGTAGCCGCCGTGGAGCTGGAGGGCGCGGTCGACGATCGACGAGCCGGAGTCGGTGGCGAGGCGCTTGGCCATGGCGGCGAACCTGGTCTTGTCGGGGGCGTTCTCGGTGACCTTCACCGCGGCGACGTAGAGCAACATGCGGGCGGCCTGGAGCTCGGTCTCCATGTCGGCGAGGGTGAACTGGGTGTTCTGGAAATCGGCGATCGCCTGGCCGAATTGCTTGCGCTCCTTGGTGTAGCTCACCGCCTCGTCGAGGCAGCGCTGGGCGCCGCCCAATGAGCAGGCGCCGATGTTGAGGCGGCCGCCGTCGAGGCCCATCATCGCGATGCGGAAGCCCTCGCCCTCGCCGCCGACGAGATTGTCGGCCGGCACGCGGACCTCGTCGAAATTGACCTGGGCGGTGGGCTGGGAATGCCAGCCGAGCTTCTTCTCCTGCGCGCCGAAGCTGACGCCCTTCATGTCCTTCTCGACGACGAGGCAGGAAATGCCCTTGGGTCCGTCGACACCGGTGCGGACCATGCAGACGTAGATTTCGTTCTCGCCGCCGCCCGAGATGAACGCCTTGGAGCCCGAGACGACATAGTCGCCGCCGTCCCTGACCGCCTTGGTCTTGAGCGCGGCGGCGTCGGAGCCCGAGCCGGGCTCGGTCAGGCAATAGGAGCCGATCCGCTCCATCGTCACCATCGAGGGGAGATATTTGTCCTTCACCGGCTGCGACCCGAAGCGGTCGATCATCCAGCTCGCCATATTGTGGATCGAGATGAAGGCCGAGGTCGAGGGGCAGCCATAGGCCATCGCCTCCATGATCAAAGCGGCTTCGAGCCGGCCGAGGCCGATGCCGCCGTTCTCCTCGGAGACGTAGATCGCGCCGAAGCCCAATTCGGCCGCCTGGCGGATGGTGGCGCGCGGGAAGATATGCTTCTCGTCCCACTCGGCGGCGTGGGGCGCGATCGCATCGGCGGTGAACTGCCGCGCCATCTCCTGGATCTGGCGCTGCTCGTCAGTGAGGTCGAACTGGCTCATCGGGGCGCTCTAGCGCGGGTACGGAAAATCGCAACGGGAGCGTTCAGGAAAGGGAGCGCAGCAGGATGCCAATCATGGACAGCGCGATGTTGAAGCCCGCCATCCATTTCAGCAGCTTCACATCGCTCCCGAGCGTCGAGAGCCGATGCTCATAATTGGCGACCGCCTCCGCCGCGGCGCGCAATCGCTCCTCGGAGGCGCCGGCCTCGCGAAGGGCATCGTAGAGCCATTAGCGCCGTCGTCATCGTGGCCAACTTAGTCCGTCCGACCTTGTCCTTTGGTCACCAATCCAAGGACGCTGATTGCGCAGGAGCGTTCAGGAAAGGGTGATCAGTGTCCCCAGAATGGCGATCGTCGCTCCGAACATCACCCCCATGCGAAGCGTGAGCCGCAAATCGAGATCCTTGATATCGCCTTTGAGCTCAGCCTTGTTGGCCTGGGCTTCGGATCTCAGGCGTCCTTCCAGGCCGTCGAGGTCGGGTCTCGTCGCAACCTCGTTGAATGCATTGGCGGTGAGCGCCTCCGCCAGAGCCTCTGCTTGGCGCGCGTCCCAACCGCCCGCTGACAGCCGCTTGACGAAGGCCAGGGAGTCGAAGCCGAACTGCGCGATCATAAAGGTCCTCATAGCCCATTTTCATTTCCGATGAAAGACGGAAGTCACTCCACTCTTTTCGTCGAATGCGATTATCGCGCCGCCGTCTCCCCCAGCACCCGCTCGTTGAACAGCCGCAGGATGGTCGCCTCCTCGTTGAGCGCGGGCACCAGCTCGCGTGGGGGCCGGCCGGCGGCGTTGGCGATGGCGGTGAGGCGGCCGCCGCCGAGATAGCGGGCCTCGGGGGTGACGCGGGCGATCGGGTCGCGATAGGCCTGGTCCATGGTGGCGATCCGCCAGCCGCGGCGGCGCAAGGCGGCGATCGCGTCGGGCAGGAACATCGCCTCGAGGTCGGTCTCGTGCATCAGCACGACCTGGACGGGGCGGCGCCCGAGGGTCTGCACCGCGAGCCGGTCGGCGAATTCGGCGGTCTCGACGACCATCTCGACATAGAGATCGCGCAGCGCCGCCATGTCCATCGCCCGGCCGGCGGCGCGGGCGCGATTGGCGAGATCGTCGAGATACCAGTCGTAGCTGTCGATTGTGACGTAGCCGTTGGCGAGGCGGCGCTCGGCGAGGCCGGCGCGGACCGCGTCGCGGGCGCCGGGCTCGGCGCCCTGGCGCGTGCCTTCGTCGAGAAAGGGGTAGCGGAACCAGGGCCGGTAACCGCGCCGGCCCGCGAGCCAGGCCGCGGCGCGGTCGAGGTCGGCGAGATAGGCCTGCGGGCCGATCCGGCTCAGCCAGCGGTGGGACCAGCTGTGATTGGCGATGACGTGGCCGGCGCGGACATAGGCCGCGATCCGCGCCTCGCCGCCGGCGCCATAAGGCTCTTCGAGATGGCCGGGCGTGAGGAAGAAGGCGGCCTGGCGCACGCCCGACCGGCGCAGGGCCGCGATCAGGCGCTGGGTGCGCTGCTCGGAGGTCATGAACGCGCCCGGCCGGCGCGGCACGTCGTCGAAGCTGAACGCGATCCGCTTTTGCGCGTGGACTGGGGTGGCGAGGGCGAAGAAAGCGAGGAGGAGGGCGAGCCACCTCACCGGGCGGGGCTCGGCCGGGGGCAGGCGGCGGCGAAGGCGGCGCCGACCCGCAGCCGGTCGCGGATGCGGCTGCGCGCCTTGGCATCGGCGCTGCGGTTGTCGTGGATCGCGATCACGTCGGGGAAAGAGAGGCCGGTGCGGATTTCGTCGTCATGGGCCATCGGCGCATTGCCCTCGTAGATGAGGAAGGGGCCGTCATGGGCCTGCGCGTAATAGAGCAGGAAATCGATGCCCGGATCGCGGCGCTCGACGCTCTCGCCGGCGGCGATGCGCAGCGCGAAGGCCTCGCCGCAGACGAGCGCCGGGCCGGTGAAGGTCCGCGTCGAGGGCTGGGCGAGGGCGGGCGCGGCCGCGGCGAGGGCGGCGAGCAGAAAGATACGAGTCACGGCTACCTCATGAAGTCATGCTGAACTTGATAGTTCGCGTCCGGCTTCGGCAAAGGCCGCCACCGCGCGCTCCAGCTCGTCGCGGGTATGGGTCGCGGAGATCTGGGTGCGGATGCGGGCCTTGCCCTTGGGGACGACCGGGTAGGAGAAAGCGATGACGTAGACGCCTTTCTTCAGCAGCGCGTCGGCAAGCGCGGCTGCGCGGCGGGCGTCGTGGAGCATGACCGGGATGATCGGGTGCTCGCCGGGGAGCAGCTCGAAGCCGGCGTCGGTGAGGCCGTCGCGGAAGAAGCGCATATTGTCGCGCAGTTGCGCGCGCAGGCCGTCGCCCGCGGCGGCGAGCTCGACCGCCTTGACGGCGCCGGCGACCATCGCCGGAGCGACGGTGTTGGAGAAGAGGTAGGGGCGCGAGCGCTGGCGGAGCAGCTCGACGATCTCTTCTTTGGCGCTGGTGAAGCCGCCGCTGCCGCCGCCCAGCGCCTTGCCGAGCGTGCCGGTGACGATGTCGACCCGGTCGATCACGCCGCAATGCTCGGGCGAGCCGCGGCCGTGCGCGCCGACCACGCCGGTGGCGTGGCTGTCGTCGACATGGACGAGCGCGCCGTAGCGCTCGGCGAGGTCGCAGATCCGGGCCAGCGGGGCGATATAGCCGTCCATCGAGAAGACGCCGTCGGTGGCGATCAGCTTGAAGCGCGCGCCGGCGGCGTCGGCCGCCTGCAGCTGCGCCTCGAGGTCGGCCATGTCGGCATTCCTGTAGCGGTAGCGCTTCGCCTTGCAGAGGCGGACGCCGTCGATGATCGAGGCGTGGTTGAGCTCGTCGGAGATCACCGCGTCCTCGGGCCCGAGCAGGGTCTCGTAGAGGCCGCCATTGGCGTCGAAGCAGGAGGGATAAAGGATCGTGTCCTCCATCCGCAGCCAGTCGGACAGCCGGTCCTCCAGCTGCTTGTGCACCGCCTGCGTGCCGCAGATGAAGCGGACCGAAGCCATGCCGTAGCCCCAGCGTTCCAGCCCCTCTTGCGCCGCGGCCTGAACGCGATCGTCCTGGGCCAGCCCCAGATAATTGTTCGCGCACAGATTGATCACGTCCTCGCCGGTCGCGACCGCGACATGGCTGCCTTGCGGCGTCGTGATCACGCGTTCTTTTTTGTAGAAACCCGCCTCGCGGATCGCGTCGAGCTCGGCCGCGAGATGCTGCTGGAACTTGCCGTACATTCGATGACCTCTCAGACGGGGACAGTTACGAGTAACTGTCCCCCCTCCTTATTCGAGTAACTGTCCCCCCTCCTTATTCGTCCCCATTCTTATTCCCAGTTGAGCACGACCTTGCCGGTGCCGCCCTGGAGCATCGCCTCGAAGCCGGATTCGAACTCCCGATAAGGAAGGCGGTGAGTGATGATCGGGGTGAGATCGAGGCCGGACTGGATCATCACGCTCATCTTGTACCAGGTCTCGAAAATCTCGCGGCCGTAAATGCCCTTCAGGGTCAGCATGTTGAAGATGACCTTGTTCCAGTCGATCGCGACCTCGCCCTCCGGGATGCCGAGCATAGAAACCTTGCCGCCGTGCGCCATATTGTCGAGTAGATCGTGGAGCGCGGACGGATTGCCCGACATTTCCAGGGCGACGTCGAAGCCCTCGGTCATGCCGAGCTCCTTCTGCACATCCTTGAGCTTTTCGTTGGCGACGTTGACGGTTCGAGTCGCGCCGAGCTGCTTCGCCAGCGAGAGGCGATAATCGTTGACGTCGGTGATGACGACGTGGCGGGCGCCGGCGTGGCGGCAGACGGCGGCGGCCATCGCGCCGATCGGGCCGGCGCCGGTGATCAGCACGTCCTCGCCGACCAGATCCCATTGCAAGGCGGTGTGGGTGGCGTTGCCGAACGGATCGAAGATCGAGGCGACGTCGAGATCGATGCCGTCGGCATGGTGCCAGACATTGGCGTTCGGAATGACGATATATTCGGCGAAGGCGCCGGGGCGGTTGACTCCGACGCCCCTGGTGAAGGGACAAAGGTGGCGGCGGCCGGCCATGCAGTTGCGGCAGCGGCCGCAAACGATATGGCCTTCGCCCGAGACGATCATGCCGGGCGCGTAATCGTTGACGTTGTCGCCGACCTCGACGATCTCGCCGACGAATTCGTGGCCGACCACCATCGGGACGGGGATCGTCTTTTGCGCCCATTCGTCCCATTTGTAGATGTGGAGATCGGTGCCGCAGATCGCGGTCCGCTTCACGGCGATCTTGACGTCGTTGATGCCGGGCTCCGGCTCGGGCACGTCCTCCAGCCACAGGCCGCGCGCCCGTTCCTTCTTGACCAGCGCCTTCATGCGCCAAGCTTTTCGATCACGTCGCCGAAGAGGGCCTCGTCCGACGGCAGCTCCTTGGGCACCGCCAGCGGCTTCGACACCCAGGTTTCGTTGATCAGGTCGCGCCAGTTGATGTTGTTGCTGGTGCCGGTGCCGCCCCACGAGCCGCAGCCCAGCGAGAAGGTCTGGCGCATGCCGTTCCACAAATTGCCGCTGTTCGACGCGGCCTGGGGCTGGTTGACCATCACCCGGCAGGTGCGGGTGGCCTCGGCGAGCTTCATGATGTTGGCGTCCGAGGTCGAATAGATGCCACAGCTGTGGCCCTGGCCCTGATAGGCCTGGATCTTGTTGGTCATCGCGACCGCCTCGTCGATGTCGGCGACGCGATAGAGCGTCATGGTGACGGTCAGCTTCTCGCCCGAAAAGGGAAAATCGGGGCCGGTGCCGGTTTCCGGGACGATGAAGAATTTGGTGCCGTCCGGAATGTCGAAGCCGGCCATTGCGGCGATCGTCTCGGGCGGCTGGGCGACGATCTTGGGGTTGAGCGCGCCGTCCACCCAGAGCACGGCCTGGAGCTTCGCCTTCTGCTCGTCAGTCAGGATGAGGCCGCCTTTCTCCTGCAATTTCGTCAGCATCTCGTCGTGGATCGCGTCGACCAAGAGCACGCTGTTGTCGGACGAGCAGGAGGCGGCCATGTCGAGCGTCTTGGAGACGCGGATCTTCTCGGCGGCGTCGTCGAGATCGGCGGTTTCGTCGACCGTGATCACCGCATTGCCGGCGCCGACGCCGAGCGCTGGCGTGCCGCTCGCATAAGCCGCCTTCACCATCGGGCCGCCGCCGGTGGCGAGGATGCGGTCGCATTGCTTCATCAATTCATTGGTCTTTTCGAGCGTCGGCGTCTCGATCGCGATGACGAGGTCGGCCGGCGCGCCCATCCTGACCAAAGCCGCGCGCATCTTGTCGACGACCAGCTTGTTGGTGAGCTTGGCGCGCGGATGCGGGGCGATGACGATCGCGTTGCGGCCCTTGACCGCGTTGATCGCCTTGATCACCGGCGTCGCCTCGGGGTTGGTCGACGGCGACAGCGCGCCGATCACGCCCACCGGCTTGGCGAAAACGACGATCTCGCGCTCGGGATGTTCCTCGATGATGCCGACCGACTTGTCGTCGATGATGTCCATCAGAGCAGCCCGGGTCTTGCGGAAGATCTTGAGATATTTGCCGTCATAATTGCCGAGCTGGGTTTCCTCGACCGTGTGGCGGGCGATCTCCTCGGCGACGCCCGGGCGGGCGACCGACCAGACCATCGCGCGGATCAATTCGTCCACCCGCTCCTGCGACGCATGCTCGATCTGCGCCTGGGCCAGCCTCGCCCGTGCGATCAGGCCGGCGATCTCGGCGGCGGCTTCCGCCTGCTCGTTGCTGGCGAAGATGCGTTCCTGCTTGCCCATTCGAAAGCTCCTGGCGGCGACCAATGCCGCGTCGATATGTAGGGCGCCACTAGCCAAGGGTGAAGGGAAATGCCAGTGGACCCGCTCAGTTCGTCGTCATGCCGGACTTGATCCGGCATCCACCTTCTCCCTATCGCTGAAGGGAAGGTGGACCCCGGATCCCCGGATCAAGTCCGGGGCAGGCAAGTCCGGGGTGACGGTTGGAGAAGCGAATGAAATTGGGTTCCCTCAAACAGGGCCGCGACGGGCGGCTGGTGGTGGTGAGCCGCGACCTTGCCTGGTGCGCCGATGCAGGCCATCTCGCGCCGACCCTGCAGGCCGCGCTCGACGATTGGGAGCGGATCGCGCCGCAGCTGGAGCTGCTCGCCACCGACCTCGAGCACGGCACCATCCCCCGCGACCGCTTCCACGAGCGCCAGGCGGCGGCGCCGCTGCCGCGCGCTTATCAATGGGCGGACGGCTCGGCCTATGTGAACCATGTCGAATTGGTCAGGAAGGCGCGCGGCGCCGAAATGCCCGAGAGCTTCTGGACCGACCCGCTCATGTATCAGGGCGCGTCTGACGAGATGCTCGGGCCGCGCGACCCGATTCCGCTCGCCGACGAGGCCTGGGGCTGCGACCTCGAGGCTGAGATCGTGGTGGTCACCGGCGACGTGCCCCGCGGCACCAGCGCGGCGGACGCGCTCGGCCACATCAAGCTGGTCGGGCTGGTCAACGACGTCTCCCTGCGCAATCTGATCCCGGCCGAGCTCGCCAAGGGCTTCGGCTTCCTCCAGTCCAAGCCCGCCTCGGCGCTGTCGCCGGTCCTGGTCACCCCGGACGAGCTCCGCGGGGCCTGGCAGGGGGGCAAGCTTTCGGGCGTGCTCAAGGTCGACCTCAACGGCGCCCCGTTCGGCCGCGCCGATGCCGGCGAGGACATGACTTTCGATTTCGGCACGCTCGTCGCGCATCTGGCGAAAACGCGAAACCTCGGCGCGGGCACGATCATCGGCTCGGGAACGGTTTCCAACCGCGACGCCGACGGCGGTCCGGGCAAGCCGGTCGACCGCGGCGGCAGAGGCTATTCCTGCCTCGCCGAGGTGCGGACGGTGGAGACGATCCTCGACGGCAAGGCCGCGACGCCGTTCCTCGAGGCCGGCGATCGGGTGCGGATCTGGATGGAGGATGAAGCTGGGCGCTCCATCTTCGGCGCGATCGAGCAGGAGGTTGTGGCGGCCTGAGCGCCCTCGCGTCTCAATACCAACCGCGGTCGAGATTGTAGCGGAAGACGCCGCGCGTCGGCACCGGATTGCCGAACACATCCGTTGGATCGACCGAACTGATCTCTCGGATCAGCGACTGGCAGAGCCACGCGTCGAGCGCGGCATTGCCGCTGGGATTTACCGCCCGGCAGGAGCGGAGCACGCCGTCGGAGCCGATCTCGTAGGCAAAGTCCGCCTGGGCATTGCTGTAGTCGCATCGGCCGGCCGCCCCACCTCGGACGGGCGGACTAGGGTGACCGGGACTCGCGATGGGCGCCTGACCGGCCGCGAGTCGGCGGGGTCGCGCAGCGGATCGTTCCGATCGCTGCTATACTCGCTCAGCAACGGGAAGCGGATGTGGCTGCCCCGCCGCGCCCAGACGATTTGCAGCGGCAGGCGCTCCGGACGGCAGGTCGTGTCGCAGGGCTCGAAATAGTCGAGCCGCACGCCGCGCGCGACCTCGCAGGCCAGCGCGTCGAGCATTGGATTGCCCGAGCTCGCGCCGACTTCGCAGCCGGTGACGCCGAGCAGCGGATCGACCAGCAGGTCGAGCCCGACAATGCCTTGGGCGGGCCGGCCGGCGCGCGCGGGCCAGGCGGACTGGATCGCGGGTATCGCGCCGGGCCGCAGGCTGCTGGACCATATCATGCGCGGCCAGACCCGGTCCCAAGGGCCTTGGCTCAGAGCGCCGGGACCGCTCGCCATCGGCACCGGCGGCGCCATGAAGGGGCCGCGCCTGCGCTCGGCATGGGTTTCGGCGGTTACCGTTTCCCAGCGCACCCGATAGCCGATGGTCACGGCTACCGGGCGGCCGGGGCCGGCCCGGCTAATCGGAAACCGCCCCCGTACGGGGAGGAGCGCGCAGGCAAGGGCATCGAGGCGCGGCTCGCTGCTCGGATGGAGGATGCGGCAGCTGACCCCGCCGGTCTCGTTCACCTCGACGCCGATGAAGGAGGTCACGTCGATCAGGCGGCCGCGCAGGTCGGCGGGCATATCCTCCGGCGTGATCCAGCCGTCGGTCGCGTGCTCGCCGATGAAGCGATATTGCGGCGGCGAGAAATCGCCCTGCAGCAGCCGATTGTCCCTGTGGACGTTGATCTCGCTCGCCAGCTGCTGCCGCGGCTGGGCTATTGCGGACGCGGAGGCAACGAACGCTGCCGCCGAGGCCGCCAGCAGCCGGATCCTGTGTCGCATGATTCCCCCCCGGAGCGACGTTAAAGAGCGGACATTCAAGGCGATCCAGCGTCGCCGCGCAAGCTATTCCGCGACGTAGCGCCAAGGCGCGCCGGGGCGGTCGCGGCGCCACACCGTGAAGAATGGGAAGCTTGCGCTCTGGCCTTCCGGGACGGGGCCGTTGCTGCGGATGGTGCCGATCGAGACTCCCAGATCGCCGGACGAGGCGATGAAGCTGCGCTCCATGCCCCAGGAGACGGGGCTGGTCGTCTCGCCCGCGGGAAAACCGGCGGTGAGCGCGTCGAGGCCGATGGCGATCGGGCCGGGGCCGCCCATGTTCATCGCGTCGGGGCGACCATATTCGCGAAAGGCGGCGCGCAGGCCGATTTGCTGTGCGCGGCCGGAGAAGGCCTGCTCGGCGGCGTGGAGGCTGGCGCGGTGGCGTTCGATCGTCGCGCGGCTCGCGGTCGGGCGCGCGGCTAGAGCGGGAAGCGAGGGCGGCAGCATCGCGGTCGGGACCGGGCCGGGCGCTCGGGGCAGCTGGCGGTAGGCGGCCACTCGCCAGCCGGCGGGGCGGCGGATCCAGTAAGCGAGATATTTGCGGTTCCGGCGCGCGGGATCGCCGCCGGCCAAAGTGAGATAGCCGTAAGTGAAGCCCTGCCTGCCATCGGCCGAGATGCCGCCGCGGATCGGGCTCCAGGAGACGCTGCCCGCGCGGAAGGCGGGGCTGTCGCGCAAGGCGGCGATGACGGCGTCGCGGCCGGTGGCGAAGCCGCTCGCGCTGCCGGGCAGCGGCATCACGGCCTCGGCGTCGAACATCGGCGCGAAGCCGTCGGCGGCGCTGGCGGCGCGCGCGGCGGCGGCGGCGAAGGCGCGGTCGGCGGCGAGCAATTGCTCGAGCTCCGCCTGGCGCGGCAAAGCGAAGGCCGGTCCGGCGAGGAAGAGCAAGGCGAGGATGAGGAAGCGGGCCATGCAAGGCGGCTAATCGGGTCGCGCAGGGCCGTCGCCGGCGCTTCGACCAAGGCCCGGGCCGTCTCGACCAAGCGCTCGCTTGCTTATCCTCCCGGCCCGGTCCATCGCGGCGCCCATGAAGACGCTGCTCCCGATCGCGGCATTCGCCGCCGCCGCCGCTTCCCCCGCTTTCTCGCAATCCCCGCCGCCGGCGCCGCTGCGCGCGCTCGCCGGTGAGGTGTCGGAAGCGCGGCTGCGCGCGACCGTGGAGCGGCTGGTCGGCTTCGGCACCCGCCACACGCTTTCGGCGCGCGACCATCCCACGCGCGGGATCGGCGCGGCGCTGGGCTGGACCCAGGCGGAGTTCGAGCGGATCTCGCGCGGCTGCGGCGGCTGCCTTCAGGTGGTGCGGACGGGCGACACGGTCACGGGCCGGCGCATCCCCAATCCGACTTTGGTCGAGAATGTCGTCGCCATCCAGCGCGGCACCTCCGATCCCGACCGCGTCGTCATCATCACCGGCCATATCGACAGCCGCGTCACCGACGTGATGAACGCGACCGCCGACGCGCCCGGGGCGAATGACGACGGCTCGGGCACGGCGGCGGTGATCGAGGCGGCCCGCGTGCTCTCGCGCCACCGCTTCGCGGGCACGATCGTCTATGCGGCGCTGTCCGGCGAGGAGCAGGGGCTGGTCGGCGGGCGCATCCTCGCCGACTACGCCAGGGCGCAGGGCTGGCGGGTCGAGGCCAATCTCAACAACGATATCGTCGGCAATAGCTGCGGCTCGGACGGGGTCTGCGACGACGCCCATGTCCGGGTCTTCTCGGAAGGGCCGCGCTGGCAGGGGCGCGAGGACCTCGCCGCGCGCCAGCGCAGCCTGGGCGGCGAGAATGACGCGCCGGGGCGCAACCTCTCGCGCTTCCTCGACACGCTGGCGGACGGGCTCGGGATCGGCCTCGACGTCCGCCAGATCTGGCGCAACGACCGCTTCGGGCGCGGCGGCGACCATACCGAGTTCCTCAACGCCGGCTTCCCGGCGGTGCGCTTCTCGGTCGCGATCGAGAATTACGATTGGCAGCACCAGGATCTCAGGACCGAGAACAGCACGGTCTATGGCGACACGATCGACCATATGGATTTCCGCTATCTGCGGCGCGTGACGCAGTTGAACGTCGCGGCGCTCGCCGCGATGGCCCGCGCGCCGATGCCGCCGGAACCGGTGGTGGAGGGGGCGGTTTCGACCGATACGACGCTGACCTGGCGAACCGTCCCTGGTGCGGCTCACTACGTGGTTCGATGGCGACGCACGGACTCGGCTCAATGGCAGGAGAGCGAGCGCGCGCAACGGAGCGTTCCCATTATCGTCAGCAATCGTCCGCTCACCGCCACTTATGCGGTCAACGGCGAGGAACATCGCTTCGTGCTGAAACGCATTCGCGTCGACGATTGGGTGTTCGGCGTTTCCTCGGTGGCTGAGGATGGGTCGGAAAGCCCGGTTGCATCCGCGGTGCCGGGCGGCGCGTTCAGGCCCTACACGCCCCCGCCTCCGGCGCCGCAGTAGGAATTGATGGCCAAGCGACCACCCCGGCAAGACGGCCTCCCCAGCCGCGAGCAGATCCTCGACTTCATCGCCTCCGCTGACGAGCCGGCGGGCAAGCGTGAGATCGCGCGCGCGTTCGGGCTGAAGGGCAATGAGAAGATCCAGCTCAAGGCGTTGCTCAGGGACATGGCCGACGAGGGCCTGATCGATTCGGCGGGGAGCGGGCGGGCGTTCCACAAGCTCGGCGGCGTGCCCAAGGTGACCGTGCTGCGGGTCGTCGCCGTCGACGACAGCGGCCGCGCCTTCGCGGTGCCCGAGCGCTGGGAAGCCGAGGGGGAGCCGCCCAGGCTTCGCGTGTTGGAGCGCAAGGGCCGGGGCGCCGCGCTCGGCGTCGGCTACCGCATCCTGGCGCGCACCGAGAAAGGCAGGAGCGGCTGGATCGCCCATCCGATGAAGAAGCTGCTGAAGGGCAGCGAATTGGTGCTCGGCGTGGTGCATCGGGAAGGCGCGTCTTATTGGCTTCGGCCGGTCGAGAAGAAAGAACGGCGCGAGCTGCCCATCTCCGATCTCGGCGAGGCGCAGGCGGGCGACCTGGTGCTGGCCGAGAAGGTCGGTCGGCCGCCGCGGCTGGCGGCGCGGGTCGATCGGGTGCTCGGCGATCCCTTCGCGCCGAGGAGCTTCAGCCTGATCGCGATCCACAAGCTCGGCATTCCGCACGAATTTCCCGAGAGCGTGATCGAAGAGGCCGAGCGGGTCGCAGAGCGGGATTTGGGCGAGCGCGAGGACCTCACCCATATTCCCATCGTTGCGATCGACCCGGCCGATGCGCGCGACCATGACGATGCGGTGTGGGCGGCGCCGGACGAGGATCCCAGGAATGCGGGCGGCTGGAAGGCGCTTGTCGCCATCGCCGACGTCTCCTTCTACGTCCGGCCCGGCTCGGCGCTCGACAAGGAGGCGCGGCGGCGCGGCAACAGCGTCTATTTCCCCGACCGGGTGGTGCCGATGCTGCCCGAGAGCCTGTCGGCGGAGATCTGCTCGCTCAAGGAAGGCGAGGATCGGGCGGCGCTCGTCTGTCATCTCCAGGTGACCAAGGACGGCCAGCTCAAATCCTGGCGCTTCGCCCGCGCCCGGGTGCGGATTGCGGCCAACATCGCTTATGAAGACGCGCAGGCCGCGATCGACGCGGACGCACCGGTGGAGGTCGCTTCCTCGCCGTGCTCGATGCCCGAGATCGAGGGCGGGATAATCGATCACCTCAGGCCTCTCTGGGACTGCTGGCGGGCGCTTTATGCGGCGCGGGAAAAGCGCGGGCCGCTGGAGCTCGATCTGCCCGAACGGCGGGTGGTGCTCGACGAGAAGGGGCGGATTCTCTCCGTCGCCCCGCGCGAGCGGCTCGACGCGCACAAGCTCATCGAGGATTATATGATCGCGGCCAATGTCGCCGCGGCCAAGGCGCTGGAAGGAAGACGAGCGCCGGTCATGTACCGCGTCCACGAGCCGCCGAGCCGCGAGAAACTGGTCGCGCTCAAGGATTATCTGAAGACCTTCGGCGTCGAGTTCGCGCTCGGCCAGGTGGTGAGGCCGGCGACCTTCAACCGCCTGATCGAGCGGGTTGGCTCGATCAGGCGCCCCGGCGAAGGCCGGGGCCCAGAAAGGAAGGAGAAGCTGGACCCCGGCCTTCGCCGGGGAACGGAGGAGGAGTCGGCGATCTTGCCCCAGATCATGGAGCAGATCCTGCGCAGCCAGACCCAAGCTTATTACAGCCCGCAAAATCAGGGCCATTTCGGGCTGGCGCTCGGCTCCTATGCGCATTTCACCTCGCCCATCCGCCGCTATGCCGACCTCGTCGTCCACCGCGCCCTGGTCCGCGCCTACAAGCTGGGCGAGGGCGGCCTGACCGACGAGGAAGCGGCGGCGATGGAGGTGACCGGCGAGCTCATCTCCAACCTCGAGCGCCGGGCGATGATCGCCGAGCGCGAGACGCTGGACCGCTATGTCGCCGCCTTCCTGTCGGAGAAGGTCGGCGAATTGTTGCCCTGCCGGATTACGGGCGTGCAGCCCTTCGGCTTCTTCGCCACGGTGGAGGAGCTGGGCGGCGACGGGCTGGTGCCGGCGGCGACGCTCGGCCACGAATATTTCCGCTACGACGAAGCGAGCCAGACCCTGATCGGCGAGGAGAGCGAGACGACCTTCGCGCTCGGCCAGCGTCTTACCCTTAGGCTCGCCGAGGCCAATCCGGCCAGCGGCGGCCTGCGCTTCGAACTGCCGGATGGGCAGGCCGGCGGCAGGTCTTCGGCCCGCGACGAGCGGCCGCGGCGGCCGATGCAGGGGAAGCGCGGCCGGCCTTCGAACATCCGGCATCAGGGGCGGCGGCGCTGAGCGATTGATCAAAGCGGGCGGGTGCCCCGCCCGGTGATGAACCCCCAAGTCATGATCCCGGGCAGATATAAGGTCTTTGAATCGAACCGGAAATAGGCCAGGCTCCGAGCCGGACCGGAGCGGGGAGCCGAAGATGTTGGGGATTCAGGGGGTGATAAGCGCGCTGCTGTTCGCGGCGCAGCCGGCGGCGGCGGAGCCGCCGGCGGCCCAGGCCGCGCCCGCGCAGCCTCCCGCGCGGGAGCGCTCGGTCGCCGGCTTCGCCGCCTTCCTTCAGGAGGGTTTTCCGCACGCGTTCGAGGGCTATACCGGCGTCTCTGCCCGCGCCGAAGGCGATCTGCTCGTCCTCACCATGGACGGCCGGCGCGGCTGGCGGCGACGCAAGAGCAATGCCGAAGTGACCGGCGAAACCATGGCGGGCTTTTGCGGGCCGGAAGGGAATTTCCTGACCACCCTGAACGGCGGCAGCCTTCGCGTCGATACGCTCGAGGACGGCGGCAACCTCGAGCGCGGCACCGTGATGAGCGAATGCCCGGCGGCCGGCGGCGCGCGCTGACGGGCCGCCGCCCGCGGCCGCCTTCGTCGGGTACGACGGAATGGAACGCCGCCGAGCCTCGCAGGTTGTTTTTCCTCACGACAGGCTGGTCAAGGCGTGGACATGGCTTCGCTGTTCAAGGGTTTTGGTTATCTCCTCTCGACGATCAGCGTCTTCCTGCTCGGCGTCGTCAGCTGGAAGAGCGCGTCGGAGCATCCGTGGCTGCTCGCCTGCCTGATCGCCGGCATCGCGGCGTCGGTGCTCGGCATGAGCTTACGCTGGATCTCGCACCGGATCGAGCAGAAGGAAAAGGAGGCGATCAAGCGGCAGGCGAACGCCTGAACCGGCGGATCGGAGCGATGGATTGCAAAGCCGCGCGCCCGCCCGCAAGATGGTTAACAATCATCGGGCGAGTCGCGAAACATGGGTGCTTTCTCCTTAGCCGCCGTCGCTTTGTCGCTGCTGGGATCGGCGGCGCCGCGCGCGTGCGGCGACAGCTACACGGTCGCCCGCCACGACACGCTTTACAGCATCGCCCGGCGCTGCGGCCTTGGCGTCGGCGCGATCGCGCGCGCGAACCGGATCGATCCGACGCGGATCGCGGCCGGGCAAAGACTGTTCCTGCCCGGGGGCAATGAAAGCGGGAGCCGGATCTACCGGTTCCGGCATGGCGACACGCTCTATTCGCTGGCGCGCTGGGCGCGGGTCGATTTGGGCGCGCTGCTCGCCGCCAATCCCCGCATCGACCCGCACGATATTGACGCCGGCGCGGCGATCCGGCTGCCGGCAGGCGCCGTGCGGCCCGAGCCGGCCCGGCTGCGCGAGCGCGGGAGCCCGCATGCGGGGCGGGAATTGCCGCGCGTCCTAATCGCGCCGCCGCCGCCCCAGGTCCGCCCGCCGCCGCCGCCCCAGCCGCCGCGCGCGGCCCCGCCACCGCCTCCGCGCGACGACGGCGTCGATGACGAGGAGGGCAAGCCCGATGCCGGTCCGGACTCCGGGAGCGAGGACGACGAGCCCGAGGGCCTGTAGCCGGCGACCGTCTGAAATCCTCCCCGTACCGGGGAGGATCTAGAGTTTCGGCAGCGTCACGCCCTTCTGGCCCATATATTTGCCGGCGCGGTCGGCATAGCTGACCTCGCAGGGCTCGTTGCCCTGGAGGAAGAGGAACTGGCAGGCGCCCTCATTGGCGTAGACCTTGGCCGGCAGCGGCGTCGTGTTCGAGAATTCGAGCGTGACATGGCCCTCCCAGCCGGGCTCCAGGGGGGTCACGTTGACGATGATCCCGCAGCGCGCATAGGTCGATTTGCCGAGGCAGATGACGAGCACGTCGCGCGGCACTCGGAAATATTCGACGGTGCGGGCGAGCGCGAAGCTGTTGGGCGGGATGATGCAGATGTCGGTCTTGCGGTCGACGAAGGAATTGGCGGCGAAGTCCTTGGGGTCGACGATCGCGCTGTCGACATTGGTGAAGATCTTGAATTCGTCGGCGACGCGCGCGTCATAGCCGTAGGAGGAGAGGCCGTAGCTGATGCAGCCGTCGCGGCGCTGCGATTCGACGAACGGCTCGATCATGCCGTTGGCCAACGCCTGCTCGCGAATCCAGCGGTCGGAAAGGATGGACATGGCTCATCGAATGCGGGGGCGACGGAGCCCAGTCAAGGCCGCGCCACGTTCCAGTCGACGCGGCCCGATATGCCGTCGAGGCGGCGGACGTTCGACGCCTGCCAATAGCGCCAGGGGCGGGCGCCGAAGCTCGGCGCGAAGACCAGGCTCCTCAGCCAGAGCGGCCGGTTGACGCGCGCGCTCACCCGATAGGCCTCGTCGAACTCCGCGGTGAGGTAGAGGAGGACGGGCTTGCGGTAATGGGCCTCGACCGCCGCGATATAGGCGGCAAGCTCGGCGTGGAAGGCGTCGGCCGTCGCGGGCGGCCCGCAATTGCCCATATATTCGAGGTCGACGGCCGGCGGCAGCGCGTCCGGATCGGCCGGGACGGCGGCGATGAAATTGGCGGCCTGGTCGGCGCCGGGGCGGCAGAGCGTGAAGAAATGATAGGCGCCGCGCCGCACGCCGGCCGCGGCGGCGCCGCGCCAATTCTCGGCGAAGCGGGTGTCGCGATGGTCGCCGCCCTCGCTCGCCTTGATATAGGCGAAGTCGACGCCCTGGGCGGGAAGCGCGGCCCAGTCGATCGCGCCCTGATGGTGGGAGACGTCGATACCCTGCCGGGGATAGGCGGCATCGGACGGGTGCCAGTGCGGCGCGTAGAGGAAAAGGCCGGCCCCGGCCAGCGCCACGCCAAGCGGCAGGCCGACGGCGATCCGCCAGCGCGTCATCCTGCTAGCGCGGCGCCCGCTCGAGCAGCCGGCCGCCGCAGCCGGTCAGGGTCTGACCGCCGACGGTGACGCGGACATTGTCCTCATAGACCTCCTCGCCCTCGGTCTCGCAGGGGCCGGGGCGCGATTCGACGGCGATCGCGCTGCCTCCCTGCTCCGAGCGCCAGGTGCGGACGCCGCCGACGGTGCGCGGCAAGGTGCGCGGCCAGGAGCGCTCGCCCGCGAAGGTGGACGAGCGCAGGACGATGCGGCCGTCGCCGATGGCAAGCATCCAAAAGGGCTCCGCCCCCATCGCCTGATAGGCGACGTCGCGCACCGGGGCGTAGGGCCGCCCATTTGCCGCGCAGCCGGCGGCGAGGAGGAGCGGCAAAGCGAGGGCGAGTCGTTTCATCCCGCTCTGGATGCGGGGCCGGGCTCGTGGCTGTCAACCGCGCTCGTCGATTGTTTGATATGGAGGACGCAGATCAGGGTGAAGAGGCGCCGGGCGGTGTCGAAATCCATCTCGACCTTGCCGGCGAGGCATTCGCGGAGGAGCTCCGCCGCCTCGTTGTGCAGCGCGCGACGGGCCATGTCGATCGGCTCGATGCCCCGGGCGCCCTCGCTCCTGACCGCGCGGAAATAGCTCTCGCAGATCTGGAAATAGTCGCGGATCGGCCGGCGGAAGCGGGCCAGGCCCATGCGGATCGTCTCGACCGCAATGCCCTCGCCGCCGAGCAATTCGATGGCGAGCCGGCCCTCCTCGACACGAAGGCGGACGCGATAGGGGCCGTCATGGCCGGCGACGGCGAAGCTGTTCTTCTCGATCAGGTCGAAGATGGCGATCTGCCGCTCCTGCTCGATATCGGCGTTGCGGCGCAGGATCGAGCGCTCGTCGAGTTGGATGTCGATGATCCGCGGGTCGGCCATGGCGGCGTGTTAGCGGGTGCAGCATCGCTTATCCACACCAGTTCCACAGGGTTGCTGGCTTGAGCCCGGTCGCCGATGGGTTCACAGCATGTGAACCATGCTTCAACCGCTCAGCCTCGTCGACACGCCGCCCGCCGCCCAGTCGCTTCCCCAAAATGTCGAGGCCGAGGCGGCCCTGCTCGGCGCCTTGATGATCGACAATAGGCTGGCGGAGGACATCCAGCTTAAATTGCGCCCGGAGCATTTCTTCGAGCCGCTGCACGGGCGGATCTACGAGCAGATATTGCGCCTGCTCGACAAGAACATGATTGCCTCGCCGGTGACGCTGAGACCCTTGTTCGAGGCGGACGAGGAGATGAAGGAGCTGGGCGGGCCGGCCTATCTCGCGCAGCTGACGGGGAGCGGGGCCGCGATCATCGGCGCGCGCGATTTCGCCGAGCAGGTCTACGATTTGGCGTTGCTCCGCGCTCTGGTCGGCGTCGGCCGCGAGATGGTCGAGCGCGCGCTCGACACGTCGGATGAGGTCGAGCCCAAGGCGCAGATCGAGGAGGCGGAATCGGCGCTCTACCGCGTCGCGGAAGAGGGCGGCGGCGAAAGCTCGGTGAAGAGCTTCGCCCAGGCGGCGACTTTGGCGGTGAAGATGGCCGAAAAGGCGCTCAACGCCGGCGGCGGCCTTTCCGGCATCACCACCGGGCTCGAGTCGCTGAACGCCAAGACCGGCGGCCTCCACCATAGCGACCTCGTCATCCTCGCCGGCCGGCCGGGCATGGGCAAATCCTCGCTCGCCACCAATATCGGCTTCGCCGCCGCCTCGCGCTACCTCAGCGATCTCGAGGACGGGATCGAGCCGGAGAAATCGGCGGGCGCCGCGGTCGCCTTCTTCAGCCTCGAAATGTCGGCCGACCAGCTCGCCACCCGCATGCTCGCCGAGCAGTCCCGGATCAGCTCCGAGGTGCTGCGCATGGGCAAGATCACGCAGGAGGAATTCCGCAGCCTCGCCCGCGCCTCGGCCACCTTCCAGAACCTGCCTTTCTACATCGACGACACGCCCGGCCTCACCATCGCCGCGATCCGCACCCGCGCGCGGCGGCTCAAGCGGCAGAAGGGGATCGGGCTGATCATCGTCGACTATCTCCAATTGCTGCAGGGGGCCGGGCGCTCGAACAACGACAACCGCGTGCAGGAGATTTCGGAGATTTCGCGGGGGCTGAAGACGCTGGCCAAGGAGCTCAACGTGCCGGTGCTGGCGCTCTCGCAGCTCAGCCGCGCGGTCGAGCAGCGCGAGAACAAGCGCCCGCAGCTCGCCGACCTTCGCGAATCGGGCTCGATCGAGCAGGACGCCGACATCGTCATGTTCATCTACCGCGAGGAATATTATCTCGCCTTCCAGAAGCCGACCGAAACCACCGACGGCGACGACCCCAAGGACGTCGCCGCCTTCCAGAAATGGCAGGAGGACATGGCCAAGAAATACGGCCTCGCCGAGCTCATCATCGCCAAGCAGCGCCACGGCTCCACGGGCACGCTCGACATGCACTTCGAGGCCCGCTTCACCCGCTTCTCCGACCGCGCCAATCAGGATCGCATGGCCGAGCCGCGCGGTTAGCTGAAAAGGGGACAGTCACCGTAACTGTCCCCTCTGGCTCCCCTCTGGCTCAAAAAAAGCAATTGCGGCCATTTCCTTTCCACGGCCCGCCCCCTAGCGTCCCGCGCGAAATGGGACGGAGGGGATTATGCGTGCGCGTGCGATATTCGTTGCGGGACTTCTGGCGGTGACGGGCGTTGCGGGAGTCGGGGCGGCCCAAAACGCTCGGGCGCCGGCCGAGGCGCCGGCGGACGATCCGTTCACCTGGCTCGAGGAGATCCAGAGCGAGCGGGCGCTGACCTGGGCGCGCAACGAAAATGTGCGGACGTTGGGCGAGCTCCAGAGCGACCGCCGCTACCAGCAATATTACGACCGCGCGCTCGCCATCCTCCAGGCGCGCGACCGCATTCCGAACGTCTCCTTCCGCCCCGACGGCCTCTACAATTTCTGGCAGGACGCCGAGCATGTCCGCGGCATCGTGCGGCGAACGACGCTCGCGAGCTACCGCACCGACGCGCCGGCCTGGGAGACGGTGCTCGACGTCGACGCGCTTGCGGCGGCCGAGGGCAAGTCCTGGGTCTATCAGGGCATGAACTGCCTGCCGCCCGAGGAACGCTATTGCCTGGTCAGCCTGTCCGACGGCGGCCGCGATGCCAATGTCGTGCGCGAATACGACCTTCGCGAGCGCCGCTTCGTCGAGGGCGGCTTCGCTTTGCCCGACGGCAAGCAGAACGCGACCTGGGAGGATCGGGACACGATCCTCGTCGCGCGCGACTGGGGCCCGGGCACGATGACCGCTTCCGGCTATCCGTTCGTGATCAAGCGGCTCCGGCGCGGCCAAAGCCTCGATCAGGCGCAGGAGGTCTTCCGCGGCACGCCGCAGGACGTGCGCACGGCGCCGATGGTGCTGCGCGACAGCGACGGCCGCGTGCACGGCGTCGGCGCCTTTCGCGGCGTCGATTTCTTTCACAACCAGTTCGTGCTGTTCCGGCCCGGCGGCAACGTCATCCTCAACATCCCGCAGCGCGCCTCGCCCGCCGGCATCGTCGACGGCCGCCTGCTGGTCACGCTTGACGAGCCCTGGGACGCCGGGCCGCGGCTGCGCTTCGCGGCGGATTCGATCGTCTCCTACGACCTCGCCGAATGGACGCGCGATCCCAATGCGGCGCGGCCCAGCCTGGTCTGGGCGCCGGGGCCGCGCCAGACGTTGAGCGGCATCGCCACCACCCACGGCAAATTGCTCGTCTCGATCCTCGACAATGTCCGCGGCCGCGCCTTCGCGATGGATTATGCGGGGGGGAGCTGGCGAACGACCGAGATCGCCTTGCCGCGCAACGCGACGATCGGCGTCGCCGCGGCGTCCGACCAGGACGAGCAGGCGATGTTCAGCGTCACCGACTATCTGACGCCCTCGACGCTCTATCATTATGACGGCGCCACCAACGGGCTCCAGGTCCTGAAGACGACGCCGCCGCGCTTCGACGCCTCGCGCCACGTCGTCGAGCAATTGGAGGCGGTTTCGCGCGACGGCACCCGCATTCCCTATTTCCTGGTCCGCCCGCGCGAGATGCGCCGGGACGGCTCAACGCCGACCTTGCTCTACGGCTATGGCGGCTTCCAGAACGCCCAGGTCCCGGCTTATTCGGGGACGATGGGGCGGCTCTGGCTCGAGCAGGGCAATGCCTATGTCGTCGCGAATTTGCGCGGCGGCGGCGAGTTCGGGCCGGAATGGCACCAGACCGCCCAGCTCGCCAACAAGCAGCGGACCTGGGACGATTATATCGCGGTCGCCGAGGATCTGATCCGGCGGCGGATCACCTCCCCGCGCCGGCTCGGCGTGATCGGCGGCAGCCAGGGCGGGCTCCTCGTCGGCACCGCGATCACCCAGCGGCCGGAGCTGTTCAACGCGGCGATCATCCAGGTGCCGCTCTTCGACATGCTGCGCTATCATCTGATCGGCGCGGGCGCGTCGTGGATCGGCGAATATGGCGATCCGCGCATTCCCGAGCAGCGCGCCTGGATCGCGGCTTATTCACCCTATCAGCGGCTGCGCGCGGGCGTGGCCTATCCGATGCCGTTCATCGAGACGTCGACCGCCGACGATCGCGTCCACCCGGCGCACGGCCGCAAGGCCGCCGCCCGCCTCGCCCAGCTCGGCGCGCCTTATTATTATTACGAGAATATCGAGGGCGGCCACGCCGCGGCGGCGAATTTGCAGGAGACCGCGCGAAGGCTGGCGCTGGAATATACCTATGCGACGAGAAGGTTGGTGGACTAGCGCTGAGGGGACAGTCACTTTCACGCGCCGGCGAGGAACGGGGACAGTTACTTTCAGCCGCCGTGATCGAGTTTTCATGCCGCTGTGCCGAAAGTAACTGTCCCCAATCGGCACCGCCGTGCCGAAAGTAACTGTCCCCAGTCGCGGCACCGCCGTGCCGAAAGTGACTGTCTCCTTTGCTACCCCTCGAGATTCTCCGCGCTCGCTGCGTAAGGATCCGCGAGGCCCACCGCGATCGTCGCCCGCGGGCTTTCGGCTTCCGAGCTGGTCACCGGGTAAGCGCAATAATCGGCGGCGTAATAGGCGCTGGGGCGGTGGTTGCCGGAAAGGCCGATGCCGCCGAACGGGGCGGTCGAGGGGGCGCCGTTCGTCGGTTTGTTCCAGTTGACGACGCCGGCGCGGATATTGGCCCAGAAGCGGTCGTAAAGCTCGGGGCTGCCGCCGACCAGGCTGGCGGCGAGGCCATAGCGGGTGGCGTTGGCCTCGGCGATGGCGGCGTCGAAATCCTTGACGCGGACGATCTGCAGGACGGGGCCGAACATCTCCTCGTCCGGCCGCCGTTCGACGTCGGTGACGTCGATCATCGCCGGCGTCAGGAAGGGCCGCTCGTCGGACTTGCGGTCGAGCCGGCGGATGGCGCGGCCGCCCTTGCCGAGCAGATCGAGGAAGGCATCCTGGAGATGGTCGGCGGACGCATTGTCGATCACCGGGCCCATGAACGGCGCCGGGCTGGCATGGGGATGATCGACGATCAGCCGGTCCACGAGCTTGCCGATCGTCTCGATCAGCGGCTCATGCTGGCCGTCCTCGACGATCAGCCGGCGCGCCGCCGTGCAGCGCTGGCCGGCGCTCATATAAGCGGACTGGACGGCGATCGCGGCGGCGGCGTGGATGTCGCGCGCGTGCCAGACGACGAGCGGATTATTGCCGCCCATTTCGAGCGCGAGGATCTTGTGCGGCGTCTCGGCGAACTGGCGGTGCAAGGCGAGGCCGGCGCGCGCCGAGCCGGTGAACAGGAGGCCATCGAGCCCGGCATGGGCGGCGAGCGCCTTGCCGGTTTCCGGCCCGCCCTGGACGCAGCGTATCGCGCCCTCGGGCACGCCCGCCTCATGATAGAGCGAGACCAGAAATTCGCCGACCGCCGGCGTCTTCTCGCTGGGCTTGAAGACGATGGCATTGCCGGCGAGCAAAGCGGGGACGATGTGGCCGTTGGGCAGATGGGCCGGGAAATTATAGGGGCCGAGCACGCCGAGCACGCCATGTGGCTTGTGGCGGACGGCGACGCGCGCGCCCATCGCGCCCTCGAGCCGGCGCTGGGCGGTGCGGTCGGCATAAGCGGCGACCGAGATGTCGACCTTGTTGACGACCGCATCGACCTCGGTGCGCGCTTCCCAGAGCGGCTTGCCGGTTTCCCGCGCGATGAGGTCGGCGAAGGGCTCGGCCTTGCCGCGCACCACATTGGCGAAGCGCCTGAGCGTCTCGACGCGAAAGGCGAAGGAGCGCGCCGCCCAGCCGGACCAGGCAGCGCGCGCGGCGGCGATTTCGGCGTCGACGTCGCCAGCCGCGCCCGTCCACAGCGTCGCGCCGGTAGCGGGTTCTTCGGAGGCGAGCGTGGCGGCCATTGGCGCCCTACATGCCCCGGCGGCCGGATTTTTCAAGCATTTGCGTGGCTCACCCCACTCGCGCCCGGATTGCCCGCGGCAACGATGGGCGCGGCGTCGCGCCGCGGGAAGGTCGTCAGGCAATCCCGCAGCCGCCCGATCGCGCCGCCGCCGCCGGGGAGGATCAGCCGCTCGGCAATCCGCCCGTCGCGATAGAGGTCGAGGCGGCTCGCATGCGCAAAAGCGTCAAGCAGATCGCGCGCGTCCGGTTGCGCCAGATTGAGGGACACCACGCCCCGCTCCGCGTCCTGGAGCGTCCTGATCGGACCGCTCCATTGGCCCGTCGTACCGACGAGCTCGAAGCGGTAGGCGACGGTGTCGCCTTCACGGACGGCCCAGTTCGGGCTGCTGACCATCAGGGTCAGCGGAACGCTTGACCCGTCGGCGCTGTGGAAGAGGGTGAGCGCGGTCGCGCCGGGCCCGCCATAAATCTTGTGCATGAAGCAGCCGTCCGTCCGGCGGGCGATCGCCCAGCCGTCCGCCGTCTCGTCATAGATGGTGTAGGGCGTCGTCTGCGCGGCGGCCGGGGCGGGCATCAGCGCGCTCAGGATTGCGGCCCATGTCCAGCGCATCCAAGGTCTCCGCATGCGCGCCATGTTAGAGCAATCCGGATGCCGCGCCATCCCCGGCGCGATGCGCCTCGCCCATGCGACGGATGGCGGCGATCTTGGCCTCGAGCGGCGACCAGTCGTCGGCCGCATCGATCGCCGCCCAGATCGCCTCGACCTCCTCGATATGCATCGAGCATGGTTCGGGATCGGACCAATACGGATGATCGAGCGCGCCGGGGGCGGGCTCATAGCCTTCGACCGCGGCGATCTCCTCGAAACCTTCATAGCCCGGAGGCCGCCTGCCGCCGCGCCAGTCGAAGAAGAAGCGGTCGATGGCGACGGACTGGCGGGCCAGCGCCTCCTCGATCGCGACGACGAGCCTCATGTCCGCGACGAGGTCGCCCGGGCGGAGGCCCAAGCGGGTGAAGAGCGCGTCGCGCAGCGCCTCCTGAAAGAGACGCGGGAAGCTCTCCAGCTTCGGCGTCAGCGCGTCGGCCTCGGCGATCAACCTCAGCGACAGCGCGAGCTGGACGAGGTCCCAGTGGATCGCCTCGGGCTGGCGGCCGAAGCTGTAGAGGCCCTGATGATCGAAATAAGCCGCGGTGAAATGGCCGTCCCAAACCGGCGCGAAACGCCACGGGCCGTAATCGAAGCTCTGCGCGGTGATCGCGATATTGTCCGAATTGAGCACGCCGTGGACGAAGCCGGCGGCGATATAGGAGGCGGCGAGCCGGGCCGTCTGGGCGGCGACATGGCCGAGCAGCGCGGCGGGATCGCCGCTCTCGTCGCCATAATAATGACGCAGGCAATAAAAGGTGAGCTTGCGGATATTGTCGGCCTCGCCGAGCGTGGCGAGGCGCTGGAAGGTGCCGATGCGGATATGGCTGTGCTGGAGCCGTACCAGCACGGCGGCGCGGGTGGGGGAGGGCTCGTCGTTGCGCTCCAGCGCCTCGCCGGTTTCGATCAAAGAGAAAGTCTTCGAGGTTTCGACGCCAAGCGCTTCGAGCATCTCGGTGGCGAGGATCTCGCGCACGCCCCCCTTCAGAGTCAGCCGGCCGTCGCCGAAGCGGCTATAGGGGGTCTGGCCCGAGCCCTTGGTGCCGAGATCGAGCAGGCGCCCGTCCCAATCCCGCAATTGCGCGAACAGGAAGCCGCGGCCGTCGCCGATATCGGGATTGTAAACGCGGAACTGATGGCCGTGATAGCGCAGCGCCAGCGGCGTCGTCAGGTTGTCCGGCAGCGGCTGGAAGCGCGCGAAATGGTGGATCCACGCGTCGTCGCTCAGGCCCTCCAGGCCTATTGAAGCCGCCGCGCGGTCGTTGCGGAACCTGAGGATCGCCTGCGGGAAATCGGCGGGCGCGACCGGATCGTAAAAGGCGTCGCCCAAAGCGAGGATGGCGAGCTCGGGACGATAAGCGGGCGGGCGCGCTCCAATCATCTCAAAATTCTTCATGAGCTGTCAACGCGCGACGGAAGGCGCCGGGTGTCATGCCGGCGCAACGGCGGAACGCGCGGTGGAAGGCGCTGGTCTGAGAATAGCCCAGCCGGAAGGCGATCCGGGCCAATGCCAGCCCCGGCTCGGCGAGCAGCTCCCTCGCCAGCGCGACCCGCGCTTCGTCGGCGACCGCGCGGAAGGTGAGCCCGTGCCGGCGCAGGCGGCGCTGAAGCGTGCGCCCCCCAATCCCCATGGACGCCGCCAGGTCTGACATGGAGACGGGCTGGGCGGCGAGGATCGCCGCCGTCACCCGGTCGCGGAGCTGATCGGCAAAGGGCTCGCGCCGCCCCTGCTCGGCAAGCGCGGATTGGGCCTGCTCGCGCATCAACCGAGCGAGCGTCGCGTCCGCTTCGGGGATCGGGAGAGCGAGCGTGGTCGCGGCGAAGACGATCTCCGTGGCGGCGGCTCGGAACCGGATCGGTGCGCCGAAAATGCGGCGGTGCTCGCCAAGGTCGGCGGGCGCGCGATGCTCGAAGCGTATTTCGGTCGGGTTCAGCGCAATCCCTGCCGCCCGCCGGACGAAAACGAGCAAAGCGGCCAGCATCTGCTCGCTTTCCTGGCGCCGGGCTTCGGGAGGCACCTCGCCCTTGTGCCAGTAACGCAGGCTCGCCCCATCCCGCCGGCGGCGAACCTCGACGCCCGCCGCGCGCGTCCAGAGAGGTTGATATCGGGCGAGGCTGACCAGGGCATCGTCGAGGCTGGCGCTGTTGGCCACGATATAGCCGAGCGATCCGTACATGCGCGGCGCCGTCAACTCGCCGACGTGCAGGCCGAAGGCGTCGTCGCCGGTGAGGCGGGCCGCCTGCTCGTAAAGCGCGCAAAGCGAGGCGAAACCGATCCGCCCGCCGGCGTCGTCGATCCCGGCGGCAGCGAACAATGCCTGCCGGGGAATGCCGGCCGCCCCGGCCGCGACCAGCGCTTTTGCCGCGGCCTCGATGGGCAGGCTGGGGAGCGGCTGTGGCATGAACAGGGCCTTTGCGGTGTCGCGTTCGGTAAATCAATGGCGTGCACCGTCACTGCTTCGCGATTGTCGGGCGTTCGCTCGCGGCTAAGCTCTGGCAGCGGCGGGCGCGGGGACAGCGGGTCGCCGATGCTGCGGTTTCGATGGGGTTCGTGATGCGTAAGGGATATGTGCTGCTTGCCAACATGCTCGCCCTCGCCGGCGGGCTTCCCCCTTTTTCGGTTTCCGCGTCGCCGCCGGCGCCGGCGCAGGCGGCCGGCCAGCGCCTGCAAATGTTCGACTATGTGTGGAGCGAGATCCGCGACAAATATTACGACCCGTCGTTCAACGGGGTCGATTGGGAGGCGGTGCGCGTCAGATACCGTCCGAGGGCAAGCGCGGCCGGGAGCGATGCCGCCCTCCGCGCGCTGTTGCGCGCGATGACGGGCGAGCTGCGCGACGCCCACACCCGCGTGCTGACCCCGCAGCAGGCGCGGGACAGACGCGAGGGTCAGGCCACCTCCGCCGGCGTGATCCTGTTCGAGGTCGAAGGGCAGCCGGTGGTGTTCGACGTGCGCCCGGGCGGCGCGGCGGCGCAGGCCGGTCTGCGCCCCGGAATGCGCGTCCGCGCCGTCAACGGCACGCCGATCGGCCAGGCTTTGGCGGAGGCAGGAGCGGACGTGGGGCCTTCCTCGTCGGATCGGGCCGCCTTGGTGCTGTCCTATCTGCGCCTTGTCTCGGGTCCCGCCGCGGAGCCGCTGCGCCTGCAGCTCGAGCGCGAAGACGGCACTCCGTTCGATGTCGCGCTCGCCCGCCGCGCGTTCGACACAGCACCGCGATTCGAAGCGCGCCGGCTGCCGTCGGGGCATCTCTACGTGCGGTTCGATCGATTCCGCGCGCCGGTCGCGCGCCAGTTCCGCGCCGCGCTGGAGGCGAACCGCGACGCCCCGGGCGTGATCCTCGACCTTCGCTCCAATACCGGGGGCGACGGCAAGGAGGGTGGACGCACGATCACGCCGCTGCTCGATCGCCCGACCATCGTCGCGCGGCTCGCCACCCGGACGGGCAGGCCGCCATCGGCGCTGATGGGCCTCGTCCGCCTGCCGCTGCAGTTGAGCGCGGGCGGGGCGGGCAGCCTGGTTTATGGCGGCCCGCTGGTTATTCTGACCAACCAGGGTACGGCAAGCACGTCGGAGGTGATCGCGGCTTCCCTGCAGGAGCGGGGACGGGCGCGGGTGATCGGGACGCGATCCTGCGGCTGCGCGCTTGGCGTCTTGAGGTATCGCCGCTTGCAGGATGGCGGCGCTCTCGCAATCAGCGAAGTGGGACTCGTTTCAGGGCTTGGCCGCCGGATCGAAGGTGAGGGGGTGCGGCCCGACACGCCAGTGGCGTTGCGCCTCGCGGATTTGCGGGAAGGCAGGGACGCGACCCTCGACGCGGCGGTGCGCGAGCTTGCCGCGATGGGGCGTTGACGGCGCGCGGATCGCGCTGGCCCCCAGATCGGGCTTTTCGCCATTTGCCCGATGCCCGAAGATCGTGGATAGGGGGCCCGACTTCAGGGGGCGCGCGTCTATGGTCGAATGGTCCGATGGCTATTGGGAATCGAACGATGGCCTCAAGCTCCACTATCGTGACTATGCCGGGGACGCGAGCCGGCCGCCGATCCTCTGCATCCCCGGCCTGACCCGCAACGCGCGGGACTTCGAAGGGGTTGCGGCGCGGCTCGCCGGCGACTGGCGATTGATCTGCGTCGAGCTGCGCGGCCGCGGCGACAGCGCTCATGCCAAGAACCCGATGAGCTATGTGCCGCTCACTTATCTGGAGGACGTCGAGGCGCTGATCGCGACGCTCGGGCTCGAGCGCTTCGTCCTGTTCGGCACCTCGTTGGGCGGCCTTATCACCATGCTGCTGGCTGCGGCCGGCAAGGCGCGGATCGCCGGCGCCCTCTTGAACGACATCGGCCCGGCGATGGAATCGCGCGGGCTCGAACATATCCGCTCTTATGTCGGCCGCTCGCAGAATTGGCCGACCTGGCTGCACGCCGCCCGCTATCTCGCCGAGGCCCATCGCGACCGCTATCCCGATTGGGAGCTCGACCAGTGGCTGGTCTACGCCAAGAGGCTGTGCAAGCTGACCCCGACGGGCCGCGTCGTCTTCGACTATGACATGCGCATCGCCGAGCCGTTCAAGCTGCCGGCGGGCGAGGCCGGCTTCGACCTGTGGCCCACCTTCCGCGCGCTCGCCGGCATCCCCTCGCTCGTCGTCCATGGCGGCATTTCCGATTTGCTCAGCGCCGAGACGGTGGAGAAGATGAAGGCCGAGGTGCCGAGCATGGAAAGCGTTACCGTCCCTCGCGTCGGTCATGCGCCGACGCTCGAGGAGCCGGAAGCGGTCGAGGCGATCGATGAATTGCTGAAGCGGATCAGCGCGTAAAGCCGCCGATGGCGGCAGCGGCGGCGACAAAGCCGGCCTGAACCGACGCGGCGGCGAGCGCCGCCCGCGCCTTGCTGAAGCCCAGAGCCTGGAGGCGGAGCGCGCTGTGATCCGGGCTTCCCCGCCAGAAGGGGATGCCGCGGCGCATCCGGATGAAGACGAGCAGGACGAGCTCGATCAAGGCGACGCCGAAGCAGGCGATGGCCGCGGCGCCCGACCAATGGCGGTGGAACGCCGCCACGACCAGCAAGGCGCCGGCCATGCCCAACACCTGGACCCCGGTCTCGCCCATATAGATTCGTGCGGGCGGCCAGTTCCAGGCGAGAAAGCCGACGCAGGCGCCGCCGACCGCAACCGCCGCGCCGGAGTCCCCGAACCAGGCCAGCCCGACGAACGAAACCGCCGAGATGGAGGCGGCGTAGCCGTCGCTGGCGTCGAGGAAGTTGATCGCGTTGACCAGGGTCATTCCGAGCAGGACGCCGGCGAGCATCAGGCCAGGATTGCCGGCCGGCGGCGTTCCCGCGAACGCCACCGCCACGCCGAGCGCCGCCGCCAGGGCCTGGAGCAGCAGCTTGGTCAGCGGCCGGAACGGGCTGATATCGTCGGCCAGGCCGACGATCAGCGCGGGCAGCAAGGCGGCGCCGAAGCGCAACAGCGGCGCGCCGGTCGCCGCCGCCGCCGCGGCGAGGCCGGCGACGATGCCGATGAAGAGCGCGACTCCGCCGCCGAGCGCGGCGGGCTCCCGCTGCTGCGGAACGACCGGGTTGAACGGCGCGGTGAAGCCGATCCGGCGCGCCAGCGCGGCGCCGATCCCGGTCGCGAGCAAAGCGGCGGCAGCCGCCGCCGCCAGCGTGATCAGACCCGGGCTCAGCGTCAGCGCCACCCGGTCAGTCGCCCTGTCACGGCCGGACGGCCTTCAGCGCCGGGCGGCCAGCGTCCGGCGAGAAAAGCTTGCACCGCGGGGAAGAAGGCGTCGGGCCGTTCGAGGTGGACGAGATGGCCGGCGCGCTCCAGCACCAGCAGCCGTCCGGCCGGATAATGCGCCGCCCAGTCGCGCGAGGCGGCGAGCGGGATGACGTCGGCGGCGCCGTGGATGACGAGGACCGGCGCGGCGACGCGCTCGACGGCGGGGCGCAGATCGAAGTCACCGAGCGAGCGCCAGATCGCTGCGTTGACCCATTGCTGGCGACGCACGGCCTCGCGCGAGCCGGCGCAGACATTGCCGCGGAACGGGATTCGCGCCGCTGGGTCGAAGCGGTAGAGGAGGAAGATGTCCGCCATGAATTCCCGGCAGGTGGCGACGGGGTCGGCCGAGCCGAGCCAATATTCGGGCCCGTCAATCTCACTCAATCGGCGCCGTCCCGCTTGGTCGAGCCGTTCGTTCGCGCGCGCGTCGATCCGCGCGCCCATCTCGCGCAGATAAGCGAGGGTCGGCGGCGCCGGCGCGTGCAGGATCATGCGCCCGACCCGCTCGGGATGGGCGGCGGCATAAGCCGAGACGAGCAGGCCGCCCCAGCTGTTGCCGAGCAGGACCATGCGGTCGAGGCGGAAATGGCGGCGGATCGCCTCGAGATCGGCGATATGGCGGGAGATTGCGAGGCGGTCCGACCGGTCGATCAGGCTGGAGCGGCCGTTGCCGCGCTGGTCGTAATAGATGACTCGCCGGCCGCGCGCGAGCGGCGCGAGGTCGAGGCGGACCGATTCGAGCGAATTGCCGGGGCCGCCATGGACGACGACCAGGGTTTCGCGGCCGGCGCCCTCGACCCGGTAGAAGAGCCGCGCGCCGTCGTCGGCGGCGATGGTCCCCTCCCGGGGCGGCGCCGGCGCGGCCAGGAGCGCCAGAAACAAAAGCAGCCAGTTCATACGGTTTACCTAGCATCGCGGCCTAACCGCGCGAAGCACGTTTCCCTGGGCCCGTCGCGGCGCCATAAGGGCGCATGGCCCCGGTGCGCATCCTCCATTGCCATTCGACCTTCTCGCTCGGCGGCAAGGAGGCGCGCGCGGTGCGGCTGATGAACGCGTTCGGCGATGCGGCCGAGCACAGCATCCTGAGCGCGATGCCGGACAAGCTCGCCGCGCGCGACGCTATCGCCAAGGCGATCGAGGTCGATTTTCCCACCGGCGCGCCGCCGCTGACCGGTCCGCCGATGCCGCGGCGGCTGTGGCGGCTGGCGCGCTACATGCGCAGCTTCGATCTGGTGCTGACCTACAATTGGGGCGCGTTCGACGCGGTCATGGCGAGGCGCCTTTTCGGCGGCCCGCCGCTGATCCACCATGAGGACGGCTTCAACGAGGACGAGGCCGAACGGCTGAGCCCGCGCCGCAACCGCTACCGGCGCCTCGGGCTCGGCGGGGCCCATGAGCTGGTCGTGCCGTCGGAGCGGCTCGAAAGGATCGCGCGCACCTATTGGGGCCGCAACCCGGTGCGCATTCCCAACGGCGTCGCCGTCGCCGCCTTCGCCGCGCCACCCGAGCCGGGCGCCATTCCGGGCTTCGAGCGCCAAAGCGACGAGGTCGTGATCGGCACCGTCGCCGGGCTGCGCGCGGTCAAGAACCTGCCGCGCCTGGTCCGCGCCTTCTCCCGCATGAGCCACAAGCCGGCGCGGCTGGTGATCGTCGGCGAGGGGCCGGCGAGCGAGCGGATCGCCGCCGAGGCGCGGGCGCGGGGCGTGGCGGCGCGGCTGCTCATGCCGGGCTTCCTCGCCGAGCCGTCGCGATGGATCGGCCATTTCGACATTTTCGCGCTTTCGTCCGACTCCGAGCAATTCCCGCTCTCTCTGGTCGAGGCGATGGCGGCGGGGCTGCCGGCGGTCGCGACGCAGGTCGGCGACATTCCCTTCATCGTCTCCGACGACAACAAGCCCTTGATCGTCGACGCCGCCGACGAGGCGGCTTTCGCGGCCGCGCTGGATGGGCTATCGGACCGTCCCGACCTGCGCAGCGCGATCGGGCAGGCCAATCGCGAAAGGGCCGCGGCGGAATTTGATGAAAAGGCGATGATCGCGCGTTATGGGCGCCTGTACGGTGAAGCCATTGACCGCCCGGACGCGTTTACGGGGTCCGTGTTAGTCTAATTTCCTGACTCATGTTATGAACCCGGAGCGGGCCGGCTTGGAGGAATGATGTTCAAGGGTATCAGTCCGATCCTTTATGCGGGCCGCGAGGTGCTGCCGCTGATCGAGGGCGGCAAGGGCGTCTCCGCCACCAACGGCTTCAGCTCCGGCGCCTGGGCTGCCGCGGGCGGCATCGGCACCGTCTCGGCGGTCAATGCCGACAGCTACGATCCCGAAGGCCGGATCATCCCGCAAATCTATCATGCGCTGACGCGGCGCGAGCGGCACGAGGAGCTGATCCGCTACGCAATCGACGGCGCCGTCGCGCAGGTCCAGCGCGCTTATGACATCGCCTCGGGGCGCGGCGCGATCAACATCAACGTGCTGTGGGAGATGGGCGGCGCCCAGCGCGTCCTCGAAGGTGTGCTCGAAAAGACCAAGGGGCTGATCGCGGGCGTCACCTGCGGCGCCGGCATGCCCTACAAGCTCTCCGAGATCGCAGCCTCGCACAAGGTCAGCTATCTGCCGATCATCAGCTCGGCGCGCGCGTTCAGCGCCCTGTGGAAGCGCGCCTATCACAAGGCGGCGGAATGGCTGTCGGCCGTGGTCTACGAGGACCCCTGGCTGGCGGGCGGCCATAACGGCCTCAGCAACGCCGAGGATCCGCTCGCCCCGCAGGATCCCTATCCGAGGGTCAAGGCGCTGCGCGAGACGATGCGGACCGGCGGGATTTCCGATTCGGTGCCGATCGTCATGGCCGGCGGCGTCTGGAATCTGAAGGAATGGGATCATTGGATCGACAATGAGGAATTGGGCCAGATCGCCTTCCAGTTCGGCACCAGGCCTTTGCTCACCAAGGAAAGCCCGATCCCGGACGAATGGAAGGCGCGGTTGATGACGCTGGAGGAAGGCGACATCCTCCTCCACCGCTTCTCGCCGACCGGCTTCTATTCCTCGGCGGTGCGCAACCCCTTCCTGAGGAACCTGGAAGCGCGCTCGCACCGCCAGATCGCGTTCACCAAGGAGCCGCTCGGCGATCACGCCTTCCCGCTCGATGTCGGCGTCATGGGCAAGAAGAATTACTGGGTGACCAAGGGCGACCTGCTCCACGCCCGGACCTGGTATGCGGAAGGCTATACCGAGGCGCTCAAGTCCCCCGACGAAACCTTGATCTTCGTCACGCCCGAAGAGAAGCATCTGATCCGCAAGGACCAGTCGGACTGCATGGGTTGCCTGTCGCAATGCGGCTTCTCGTCCTGGGCGGACAATGAGAAGAACACGACCGGGCGCCTGGCCGACCCGCGCAGCTTCTGCATCCAGAAGACGCTGCAGGAGATCGCCCATGGCGGCTCGACCGAGGAGAACCTCATGTTCGCCGGCCACAGCGCCTTCCGCTTCAGGAAGGACCCCTTTTATTCGAACGGCTTCGTCCCGACCGTGAAGCAGCTCGTCGAGCGCATCCAGAGCGGCGACTGAGCGCGAACTAAATGGGGACAGTTACTATAACTGTCCCCGGCCCAGCGGCTTGAAGAGGCGGTGCCAAGCGGCTTAAGAAGGCGCCCGAAAGGGATTCCAATGCCGGGTCGAATAGCCGCCGCCCTCCTCGCCTGCGCGCTGTCGCTGTCCTTCTCGGCCGCTTTGGCGCAACCGCCGCGCCCCACCCCTTATATGGCCTCGATCGCGTCCGGGCGGGCGATGATGCGCCGTGGCCCCGGCCAGACCTATCCCGGCATCTGGCTCTATGTCCGCCGCGACCTGCCGATCCGCGTCCTGCGCATCCATGGCGACTGGCGCCAGATCCGGGATCCCGACGGCACCACCGGCTGGATGCTGGTCAGCCTGCTTTCCGACCAGCGCACCGCCATCGTCCGCGGCGAGGGGCTCGCGCCGATGCGCGAGGCGCCGGACGATGCGAGCGCGATCCGCTTCCGCGCCGAGCCCAATGTCGTCGGCCGGGTGTCGCGTTGCGGCGGGGGCTGGTGCAATTTCGACGTCGGCGGTCGCGCCGGCTATATCAGGGTCGACCGCATCTGGGGTGTCGATCCGGGGGAGACGATACGCTGATGGACCTTTCGCGTGAGATGAATCTGGCCGATTTCTCGGGCCGGGTCGGCAAGATATTCAACGTCCACGTCGCCGGCCAGGTGGTGCCGCTGCGCCTCGATGCGCTGCAGGAATTGCCCGGCTCCAAGCGTCAGGGCGGCTCGTTCCGGCTGGAATTCATCGGCCCGCTCAATCCGCAGCTCGGCCAGGGCGTCTTCCCGTTCCTGATCGGCACCGATCAATATGCGATCTTCATCGTTCCGCTCGGCCCGCGCGAGCAGGGGATGCGCTACGAGGCGGTCTTTTACTGAGCGTCCGGCCGCCAGGCCATGCGCAGGTACAGGGACTCCTCCTCCTCGATCCGGAAGCCGAGCCGCTCGTAGAGTCTCAGCGCCGGATTGAAGCGCTCGACATGGAGCACGACCGGCCTGGCCGCGGCCCGGCCCATGGCGAGCACGTCGCGCACGATCGCGCCGCCGAGCCCGGCCCCGCGCTGCTCGGGGATCAGCGAGATGTCGATCAGGAGCAGCGCGTCGCCGTCCCGGCCGATGTAGAGGCGGCCGACCGGCGCGCCGCCGCGCTCGACGATCAGCCATTCCGCGTCCGTGTAGGTCGCCCGATATTGGGCGTGCTGGACGCGGTGCTGCTGGTCGCAAAAGGCGGCCTTCATCGCCTCGGGCCAGCCGGTCGCCTCGAGCTCGCGCGCGCGGGTGGTCGCGTAGAGCGCGGCTACGAACGGCAGATCGTCGTCCTTCATCTCCCGATAGGCGATGCCGAAAACGGCGGCGGCCTCGACCGGCGGCGGCATCGGCCTGCGCTAGTTGAAGACGGCGAGCATGCGGCCGGGCGTGCGGGGATCGCCGGTGGCCGACAGGAAGAGCGGCAGCGGTCCATATTGGGCGTGGTTGGCCATCTGGATGAGGTCGGGGGCGGGGCTCCGGCCGCCGGCCGCGTCGAACAGCGCCACGAACGCCCGGTCGCGGCCGCCGCGGGGCCGCAGTCCCGCGGACGGGAAGGCGCGCACTCCGGCCAGGGTCAGGCGGGTGCCGTCGCCGAGCGTGAACACCGAGCCGACCTGCGCCGCCCATTCCTCATAGCCGGCATTGGCGAGCGAGACGAAGCCGCGCCCCAATGACGTGCTCGTCAGCACCCGCCGGGCGGTGGCGGCGATCTCCTCGCGGAACGGCGCCGCGATCAGCGCGCCGGCGCCGGCGATTGCGCCGCCTGTCATCAACATCATCCTGCGACGGGTCAGCGCCGCGTTGGTCTTTTCCATGATTCTCGTCCCCCGGCAGGCGATGTCGGCGTTGGCCGTCGTCGAGGACGCCTGCGCGTGCCCCGACGTATAGCGAAACGGTACGCAGGTGAAACATCCGTTTTGGGGGAATTCCCTCCGGCAATGCCCGAAAAGGGACGCAAATTCGGTATTTTTCGATGGCGGCTTGAGCTTTGCCGCGCCGCTTGCCACGGGAGGGCATGGCCAGCCCGCTGCCACCGCCCCCCGCCTTGCTCGAGAGCGCCGCCTTGTTCCTCGACTTCGACGGCACATTGGTCGAGCTTGCCGACGCGCCCGACAGGATCCGCGTGCCCGCGGGCCTGGCGCCGACGCTCGAACGGCTGCGCCGCCGGCTCGGCGGCCGGCTCGCCATCCTCAGCGGCCGCTCACTCGCCGACCTCGAGCGCCATCTGCCGCTGCACGGCATCGCCTTTTCGGGCTCGCACGGGCTCGAGCTGCGGCTCGCCGACGGCACCAGGCTGCCGCTCAGCGTGCCGATCGGACTCGACGACGTTCGCGCCCGGGTCGAGGCTTTCGCCGCCGGCACGCCCGGCCTGATCGTCGAGGAGAAGCCGGCCGGCATCGCGCTCCATTACCGGCTGGCGCCGCGCGAGGCGGCGCGCGCCGACGCATTCATGGCGGCGCTCGCCAAGGAGCGCGGCTTCGACGTGCAGCGCGGCGCGATGGTCGCCGAGCTGCGGCCGAACGGCGCGACCAAGGGCGACGCCCTGAAAGCGTTCATGACGGAACCCGAGTTCATCGGCGCGCGTCCTTTGTTCATGGGCGACGATCTCACCGACGAGCACGGCTTCGCCGCGGCGGCGGACCTCGGCGGCGCGGGGATATTGGTCGGGCCCGAGCGGGTCAGCGCGGCGCTCTACCGGCTCGATTCGGTTGGCGATGCCGCGCGCTGGCTGGACGGCGCGTTGCGATGAGCGATCTCGACCTGTGGCCGATCGGCAATTGCCAGGTGAGCGCACTCGTCGACGGCGCGGCGGGGATGGCCTGGGCCTGCCAACCCCGCGTCGATGGCGATCCGATGTTCTGCGCGCTGCTCGATCCCAAGCCGCTCGATTCCGGGGGCGAGAGCCCGCTCCCGCGCGGGGAATGGCGGATCAGCCTCGAGAACCAGGTTTCGGCCGAGCCGCGCTACCTCAAGAACACGCCGATCCTCGCCACTCGCCTCACCGACGCCGAGGGCGCCGTCGCGGAAGTGTTCGACTTCTGCCCGCGCTTCGAGCGCTCGGGGCGGATGTACCGGCCGGTCGCCTTCATCCGCATCGTCCGGCCGCTGGCGGGGACGCCGCGGGTCAAGGTTTCGCTCAACCCAGCCGCCGACTGGGGCGGGCGCGACGCGGAGCGGACCAGCGGCACCAACCATATCCGCTTCCTGCTCGATCCGCAGCCGATGCGGCTCACCACCGACGCGCCCGTGCTGCACCTGCTCGAAGGGCGCAGCTTCCGCCTGGAAGAGCCGCTGCATTTCTTCCTGGGGCCGGACGAGCCCTTCGTCGGCAACGTCAACCAGACCCTGGCGATGATGCTGCACCAGACCTCCGATCATTGGCGGGACTGGGTGCGCGGCCTCGCCATCCCGCTCGAATGGCAGCGCGTCGTCATCCGCGCCGCGATCACTTTGAAGCTGTGCCAGCACGAGGAAACCGGCGCGATCGTCGCGGCGATGACCACTTCGATCCCGGAGGCGGCGGACAGCGGCCGCAACTGGGATTATCGCTATTGCTGGATTCGCGACGCTTATTACACGGTTCAGGCGCTGAACCGGCTCGGTGCGCTCGACGTGCTGGAGAATTATCTCTCCTACCTCAGGAACATCGTCGACGAGGCCGAGGGCGGCCAGGTCCAGCCGCTCTACGCGGTCTCGGGCGAGCCGAGGCTGGAAGAGCACGCCGCCGAAGCGCTGGCCGGCTATCGGGGGATGGGCCCGGTCCGGGTCGGCAACGCCGCCTACACCCAGGTCCAGCATGACGCCTACGGCCAGATCATCCTCTCCAACGCCCAGGCCTTTTTCGATGAACGGCTGCTACGGCCAGCGGGGGCCGAGGATTTCGCGGCGCTCGAGAAGGTCGGCGAGCGCGCCTTCGCGATGCACGACCAGCCCGATGCCGGCCTGTGGGAATTCCGCACCCGCACCAGCGTCCACACCTATTCGGCGGTGATGAGCTGGGCCGCCTGCGACCGGCTCGGCAACATCGCCGAGCGGCTCGGGCTCGATGCGCGCGCCACGTTCTGGCGCGAGCGGGCGGCGGCGATCCGCGCCGCCATCGAGGCGCAGGCCTGGCACGAAGCAGGGAAGCGATTCGCCGCGACCTTCGGCGGCGACGACCTCGACGCCTCCTTGCTCCAGCTCGTCGACATGCGCTTCCTCGAACCCGGCGACCCCCGCTTCCTCGCTACCTTCAACGCGGTCGAGACGGGCCTCAGGCGCGGCGAGCATATGCTGCGTTATGCTCATGAGGACGATTTCGGCCTGCCCGAAACCGCCTTCAATTTCTGCACCTTCTGGCTGATCGAGGCGCTTCACCTCGCCGGGCGCAGCGAGGAGGCGAGGGCGCTCTACGAAAAGATGCTCGAGCGGCTGACCCCGGCAGGCCTGCTCTCGGAGGACACCGACTTCGAAACGGGCGAGCTCTGGGGCAACTATCCGCAGACTTATTCGCTTGTTGGGTTGATCAATTGCGCGGGGCTTCTGTCCCGACCCTGGAGTAGCGTGCGGTGAGCCGGCTGATCGTCATCTCCAACCGGGTCTCGGTGCCCAAGGCGCGCAGCGCCGAGGGTGCGCAGGGCGGGCTGGCGGTGGCGCTGGGCGCCGCGCTCAGGGAATCGCGCGGCCTGTGGTTCGGCTGGTCGGGCGAGAAGACCGACCATTTCACCGGCAAGATCGACCTCCAGCGCCACGACGGCGTGACCACCGCGACGATCGACCTCGAAGAGCAGGACGTCGACGAATATTATAACGGCTACGCCAACCGGACGCTCTGGCCGCTCTTCCACTATCGCATCGACCTGGCCGAATATGACCGCAGCTTCGGCGCCGGCTATGAGCGGGTCAACGAGCGCTTCGCCGAGACGCTGGCGCCCTTGATCGAGCCCGACGATCTGGTCTGGGTCCACGATTATCATCTGATCCCATTGGGCCAGCAGCTGCGCCAGCGCGGCATCGCCAATCGGATCGGCTTCTTCCTCCACATCCCCTGGCCGCCGCACCGGCTGATGGTGTCGATGCCCTATCACCAGCGCCTGGTCCGCTCGATGCTCGCTTACGATCTGATCGGCTTCCAGACCGCCGAATGGCTTGAGAGCTTCCACCATTATATCGAGCGCGAGCTCGGCGGCACGGTGGCGGCCGACGGCACGATTCGGGTCGGCGACCGCGAGGTCCGGACCGCGGCCTTCCCGATCGGCATCGACGTCGAGGAATTCGAGAACGTAATGACCGCCGCCGACGCCCGCAACGCCTTCGAGACGCTGCGGACCAGCGCCGAGGGCAAGAAGGTGATCATCGGCGTCGACCGGCTCGATTATTCGAAGGGCCTGGCCGAGCGCTTCCTAGGCTATCGCCGCTTCCTCGAGGAGCATGACGATTGGCGCGGGCGCGCCTTCCTGCTCCAGATCGCGCCGCCCTCGCGCGGCGAAGTCCACACTTACGAGCATATCCGCGAGCATCTCGACGAGCTTTCCGGCCGCATCAACGGCGAGTTCGCCCATGTCGACTGGGTGCCGATCCGCTACGTCAACCAGGGCTATCCGCGCGCCGGCCTCTCCGGCTTCTACCGCGCCGCCGACGTCGCCTTGATCACGCCGCTGCGCGACGGCATGAACCTGGTCGCCAAGGAATATGTCGCCTCGCAGGACCCGGCCGATCCCGGCGTGCTCATATTGTCGCGCTTCGCCGGCGCCGCGCACCAGCTCAAGGAGGCTTTGCTCGTCAACCCCTACAGCAAGGACGACATTTCCGACGCGATCCGCAAGGCGCTCGACATGCCCAAGGAGGAACGCGTGCGCCGCTGGCAGGCGCTGATCGAGAACGTCCGCCGCGAGGACATCCTCCACTGGCGCCGCTCCTATGTCGAGGCGCTGCAGGGCGAGACGGCGCCGTTGATCCAGGAGCCTGTGCCGGCCTGAGCGCGGACGGGTACGGCAAGCCCGGGCCACAGTTGAGAAAGAGCCGCGATCCGGCCGCGCGGCCGAGTCGGAACCTGGATGCCGGACGAAATCCTACATTGGAAGGCCGGTGACAGGATTGCCGGCCTGTGGCACCTTTCGCCGGCACCGGGCCGATCCGGTGGGCGAACGCGGGGGGTGATCGATGAGACTGGGTCTGGGTATGACGTGCGCGATCGCGGCGCTCGCGCTGGCGGGCTGCAAGAAGGAGCGGACGCGCGACCCGATGAGCGGGCTCGATCAGAAGAGCCGCGACATCCTCGAGAAGGCGAACATCCAGGTCGACACCGAACGGCTCAGCCAGAACTGCCTGAGGCCCGGTGACGCCTATCGCCCGATATCCGACTTCACCGAGACCCAGCGGCTCGAGCTGATCGCCTGCGCCAATCGCGAGGTCGTCCGGGTCATGACGCCACGGCTGCCGCTCCGGGTCGATGCGCTCACCACCTTGACCTCGGTCGTCTCGACCGGTCCGCTGCTCACCTACAATTCGCGGGTCAGCATCGACGCGTCCCAGCTGGCGCCGGCCCAGATCCAGCAGCTCCATCAGGCGACCCGCGCCAACGTGTGCGGCCAGGCGGCGATGCGCCAGACGATCTCGCTGGGCGGCTCCTATGCCTATGTCTGGATCGACCGCAACGGCCGCAGCCTGCCGCCGCTCCGGATCGATTCCTGCTGAGGCGGCGGGGGCGCCGAGTTGCGGCGCCCCGGCCTTTTCCCAGCCTAGCGGCAGCGCATGTCGCTGTTGCGCTCGACCTCGCGGCCGACCAGCGCGCCAAGCACGCCGCCGACCACGGTGCCGGTGGTGCGCTCGCCGCGCCTGTCGATGCCGCGGCCGACCAGGGCGCCGACGCCGGCGCCGACGACGAGGCCGGTGGTGCCGTCGCTGCGGCGGCAATAATAGCGCCCGTCCTCGCCGCGATAGACCTCATCCTCGGCGGCCAGCCGGCGCTCCTCGGCGCGCGGATCGTCGCGATAATAACGGGACGGCTCCCAATCGTCGCCGTCTTTCCAGCCATAGCGGCCGCCGCCGCTATTGCCGCCGCCATAGCCGGCGCCGCCATAGCCGCCGCCGCGCCGGCCGCGCCGGGTCGATTCGTAGCGGTCGCGCTCGCGCTCGTAGATCGCGCGCTCGGTATCGAAGCGGCGCTGCGCCTGCTGCCAGCGGATCTCGTCGGCGCGGGTCTGGCCGGACGCGGGCGCGGCGAGGACGATTGGGGCCATGGCGATGGCGGCTAAAGCGAGCAATCTGGTTTTCATGTCGATCTCCTGGGGCGGTAAGATGAACTGAACGCTCTATGGCAGATTTCGGGTCCGAAAGGAATTGCGGGTTGCGCTTAAAGGCCCGCAGGCACAAGAAAGTTTGACGGCCCGGCCCGGAGCGCGCAAGATCGCAGGCAGCGAGTTTGAGTAGGGATTGCGATGCGCAAGGCTGTTCGGGATGCCGAAACGACACCGGTGCTCCACGATCATGAAGCGGATATCGTCCGCTCGGTCGCGGTCGAGTTCATCAACGGCAAGCCGGTCTTCACGCTCGATCAGATCATCAACCAGCTGACCAGGGCCGACATCGCCTGGACCGGCGGGGCCGGCAACCCGACCCCGCGCGCGGGGGTCGGCACGATCACCTACGCTTTCTTCAACACTGCCGGCGAGGTCTATTCCTCGGAGGCCAGCGAGTTCCAGCCGCTGAGCGCGGCCCAGCGCGACGCGGTGCGCAGCGCCTTCGCGATCTGGGGCGATTTCATCAACGTGACCTTCGTCGAAGGGACCCCCGGCACCGCCGACATCAACATCGGCAACCTCAACACCAGCGAGGATCATTTCTCCGCTTATGCGAACTATCCCGGCTTCTCGCTCGTCGCCGGCGACATCTGGATCAGCACGCTGGCCGCGTCCAACCAGGAAATCGGGCTCGCCGGGCCCGGCTTCAGGACCCTGATGCACGAAATCGGCCATGCGCTCGGAATGTCGCATCCTGGCAATTACAACGCCGCGCCGAACGTCACCCTGACCTACGAGGCCAATGCCGAATATTATCAGGACAGCTTGCAATATACGATCATGTCCTATTTCGCGTCGAGCTCGACCGGCGCGGTCCGGACCTCCTTCGCCGCGACTCCGATGGCGCACGACATCGCCGCGATCCAGAGCCTCTACGGCATCAACATGACGACGCGGACCGGCGACACCCATTACGGCTTCAACAGCAATGCCGGACGGGCGGCGTTCGATTTCTCGCTCAACACGGCGCCGGTGATCGCGATCTGGGACGCCGGCGGCATCGACACGCTCGATTTTTCGGGCTGGAGCAGCCCGTCGCGGATCGACCTCAATCCCGGCGCGTCGAGCGACGGCGGCGGCCAGACCTTCAACGTCCAGATCGCCTTCGGCGCTTTGATCGAGCATGCCACGGCCGGCGCCGGCGACGACCGGCTGACCGGCAACGACGCCGGCAACATCCTGCGCGGCGGCGGCGGCAACGACATAATCCAGGGCGGCCTCGGCGGCGACCGCCCGGAAGGCGGCACCGGCGCCGACATCTTCGTCTTCGGCGGTCCCCTGGACAGCCGCGAGCGCGGACCGCGCTCGGACGGCAGGAAAGCGATGCCGGACCAGCTCCCCGATTTCGTCTCGGGCACCGACAGGATCGATCTCAGCCAGATCGACGCCAATGCCGGCACGGCGGGCGACGACGCCTTCACCTTTATCGGCGCGGGCGCCTTCACCGGTTCGGCGGGCCAGCTCCGCGCGGCGGTCATCGGCGGCCAGGTCCATATTTACGGCGACATGGACGGCGATGCCGGCGCGGACCTCCACATCATCGCCAGCGGCACGCAGATCCTGGTCACGGATTTCATTCTTTAGCACGCGGCGAGCGCAAAATAAGTTGAGGAAGTTGAGGCTTGCCAAGAGGCGGTCATCCTTCCTCACCGGCGGATCCGATCGGCCCGGCCAGCTCGTCCCAGAAACGCGCATCGGCGCGGTCGAGAATTCCGCTCATATGCGCGCGCCCCCATTGCTCCTCGGTCCAGTCGTCCATCTCCCGGAGATCGAGGTCGGTCGTGTCGATCTCCGCTCCGGCCCGGTGACCAGCGGGAGAGCCGCCCGGCGCGGCGCCGGTTTCAATAGCGGCGATGGCGGCACAGATTTCCGCTCGAAAGCGCAGCGGCGAGCCGGGGCCGGGAATGAAGTCCGAATCCTGCGTCCGGCGTGACAGCCAGTCGAGGAAGCCGCTGCGCAAGCCGCGGATCCACTGGTCCATCGTCCAGCTCTCCTTGCGGCCCGGATCGAGATCGGAGACACTGATATCGGCCGGGTCGATATTGCGATAGTCCGGCACGTCCGGCAGGCGAACCAGATGGTCGATCTCGGCCTCGTGCTGCCCGCCCTCGCCAAGGTCCGGCCCGGGACCCGGCTCGACGGGCCGCCGCGCCTCGACGAAGGCGTCGAGATCGCCGCCCTCGGCCACGCAGTCGATGAACGCGTCCATGTCCTCGGAAAGCGCGCGCAGATGCGCCTCGCTGTCGGCCTCCTTCTCGGCGAGCCGGTCGAGGCGGGTCAGAACCGCCGTGGCGAGGCGGTTGTCGTAATAATGATATTCGCTGACCACCAGGCCGTCGCGCTTGCGCACGCTGACGCAGCCGTTGATCGCGCGCGACTGATTTTCGGCGGCGATACGGGCGCGGGAGCGGTGGATCAGGATCGCGTCCCACATCCGCGCGAAGGCGCGCCCCTCGCGGCGGTTGCGGAAGGCATAAGCGGCGGACGCGGAAAGGCCGACCGCGTCGGCGGCATGCTCGACCACGCCGGAGGCGGCGAGATGCCTGAGAAAGCCGCCGACCGCCTCGGGCGTGAAGCCGTCATGGCGCGGCTTGCGGTGGCCGGGCGGAAAGGTGTCGGTGAGGCAATCCGAGACCAGCGGCTCGACGAAGCCGGGTCGATCCGGGGTGTTCACCTTAGGGGAGGCGGGCTCATTGGTCGGCGCCTCGGGTTCGGATGCGCTTTCATTCGCGAATCGGTTCTTTGCCATTTGGCAGTATGAACCATAAGGGTTAGGCTGTAGGAAGCGGAATTTTGGTCGCCCGTGAAGGGACGCACCCGGCAACCGACTGCCCGATCCGCCTTCATGTCATTGCGTCGCGCGAAAAGAGGGACTGTCCCTCTTTAGTCTTCTTCGCGTCCTTCGCGGCTTCGCGTGACAAAAAAAGAGTTGTTTCACGCAAAGACGCGAAGACGCAAAGCTCTAGGCTCGCTTTGCCCAGCGCGACCGGGAGCGCTATGAAGCCGGCATGCACCCTCGCGGTGACAGGTACGTACCTGTCACCTACCCGGGTGCGTGCCTGTCACCGGCCACGGCCTGCTGAGCCGGCAGGGTGATCTCTCACGAGGCGGTGCGGCGCTGGCTCTCCTCATGGGGCAGCGCGAAACGGCTGCCGAGGCCTCGCGTCGGCGACTGACTTGAAGATCGTCTGGACCGACGAGGCGATCGAACATCTCGAAGCGATCGTCACCTACGTCTCGGTCTACGATCCGGCGGCGGCGGAACGGCTCAGTCTGCCGACAGGTACGTACCTGTCACGTACCCTGGGACTACCTGTCACCCGGGTAGGCGTCACCGAGAAGGCGCCGAGAGATTAGGCTAAAGCCTTGTCGGCTTCGACCAACAGGACAATCGCAGCAGCGGTTTGATGCAATTGAAAGGCTGCGAGATGCGGAGGAACTGAACGAGGTGTTGAGCCGGTGCCGTGGCCGCCGCTACGGTTTCGGATAGTGGGGACACCGCTCTCCAGTAGGGAGCGAAGTGCCTGAAACTCTCCATTTAGATATTCCGGAACAAGACCGTTGGTGAATACACAGTCGAGCAACGTCTTCGCCGTTGCTTTGTCGCTGATACTCCAGCCGCGGCGCTGCGCAATTATCTTGAGAACACTTTCAAACGCCTTACCGCATTCTGTCAGTGCCTGCTCATAGTCTCCTTGGCGATAGTGGCCGTGGGCATCTAGAAATTCTTTCTGGGGTCCGGCAAAGACCGGTTCGGCAAGCAGACTCAGTGCGGGCTTCACAACTTCGGCATGAATTAATCTGCTATCAACCCTAACGATCTCATTCGCAGCGGTTTCATACTGATATCCAATTCCCGCCTCGGTAAATCTGGCA
>Ga0307503_10000079_pt1 | contig 56476 bp, 81 predicted proteins | sample 17_S_MG_FD_194514 | JGI IMG/M metagenome (GOLD analysis project Ga0307503, IMG submission 194514) | Soil microbial communities from Populus trichocarpa stands in riparian zone in the Pacific Northwest, United States - 17_S | ecosystem: Environmental > Terrestrial > Soil > Riparian zone > Trees... | reverse complement strand
ATCCTTGGCAAGCTGCTTCGTCCGCGCACCCGAGCCGTTGGCGATCTGGTGGTCCAGGTCGTCGAGGACCTTCTTCTGGGTGGCGTCGTCAAGGCTGTCGAACTGGCCCTTAGTCATCTGGCGGTGCACGAACAGGCGGGCGGGCGGGCCGAGCTTGGCCGACGGGTCGAGGGCCTTCTTCACCTGGTCGGTGATGTCGGGCTTGGTGGCCGACGGCGCGGCGGGCGGCGGCGTGGCGGGCGCAGGCAGACCGAGCACCGCGCTGGCGTGGTGCTCGGCGGCGTACTTCTCCAGGGCGGCCTGCGTCGAGCTGGTGCGGATCAGCCTCCCGTTGTGCTTGAGGCTGTAGCCCATGCCGTCGCGGGTGATCCGGTAGCCCTGGGGTAGACCCACCGAGGTCGAGGAGACCGAGCCGCCGGGGAGCGGCTTGTTCAGAATGCCGTTCTGGTCGCGGGTGCCCCGCCTGGGCGCCGGGGGCGGGGCGGGGAGCTGCGGCGTGGGCGTTGCGGACGGCGCGGCGGGGACCGTCTTGGACGCCTGTCCGAGGCTGACCTTGCCGGGGGCAACGCTGACCTTCTGGTACACCTTGCCGCTCGGCGTGGTGATGGTGCCGGGGGTGCCGGGGGCGAGGCCGTTGGCGGCGCCGGGGGCGGGAAGCTTGGCCAGGAGGGCGTCAGCCTTGGTCTGCTGCGGGCCGAAGCCACGCGCTTTGATGGCGGTCAGCTCGTTGCGGATGGTCGTCTTGTCCGCGTCGGTGAGGCTGCTCCACTCCTGCGGGGTAATCTTGTCGGCTTTGTCCAGCTTGTAGGTGTCGGTGACCTTCGGCTGAGTGATGACGAACGCGGGGCCGCGACCGGCGATGGTCGGCTTCTTCTGCTTCGGCCCGAGCGGCAGCGGCGGGGCCGTCTTGACCTGGACGCCCGCCGCCTTGGAGACGGCCTGACCGGCGGTGTGCGCCTGGCCTCCGGCGAGGTCGGCCTTCTGGTTGACCTGCCCGAGCGGCACGGCCTGGGCGTTGTTGGCGGGGTGGACGGGGGCGGGCTTCGGCTTGATCTCTTCGAGCAGCTTGCGGGGGATCGGCTTGCCCTGGGATCGCAGGTCGGCGATGCGCTTGAGGCGGCGGGTGTTGGCCTTCTCGACGCGGGCCTCTTCGAGCTGCCGATACGTGCCAGGGGAGACGGCATGCAGGGTGCCTTTCCAGCCCTTGCAGGGACCGGGGTGCAGCGGGTGGCGGCAGGCGGTGAGCGAGCACGGTTCGTGAGCGTCGTCGTCCTGCTGGGTCCAGGCGATGACGGAAGCGAGGACGCTGGCCGGGTTGCCGAGACCGGCGGCGGGGCTAGGGCTGTGGCCGGGCCCCGCCATGGACGCCGTCATGTTGTGCCGGGCGATGGCGTGACCCAGTTCGAGCATGACGCGGGCTGGGTCGAATGGCAGCGGAGCGATCGAAAGGCCGAGGCCCTTGACCAGCGTGCCGAGCGTCGTCATGGGCTGAGCATACGGGATCGTTTTTGATCTTCAGCGGTCACAGCGTCTCGTCCTCGGTGGTCCACCGGAGCCCCGTGTTCTCGTCCTCGTGCCGGTCGTGCGGCAGCGTCAGGGCGCACCGGATCCAGTACGGGTCGAGCTGGCTCGGGGTGAAGTGCCACCACGACCAGGTCTCCTCGTCGCACGGATCACCGAACACGCAGGGCCCGCACGGTCGCGACCTGGATCCCCATCAGGCCGGTCGTCCACTCCAGGAACGCCTTCTGGTCGCGGCTGTACTGCTCGGGCTGGTTGACGCGCGCGTAGCCACGATCCGTCGCGGCCTTGCCCGCCATCGGGTGCATGTGCTCGATCAGCACGTCCGGCAGGTACCGCAGGCAGTCGGCCTTGAGGCCCAGCTCCTGGACGGCGTTGTCGCAGTACAAGTGCTCCACGTCGGCGGGCACCATGCGCCCGAGTGCGCGCACAATGTCCGAGGTCATCGCCCATTGGGTGGGCAGCGCCTCGCCCTGCATGCCGTCGTCGCCGTACACGATTCCCGTGCCTAGCGCGTGCAGCTCGTCCAGGTAGCGTCCGGCCCAGCCGGGAGTGCGGGGCACGTGATCGTCACCGGCGAAGCCGAGCGCGAACGGCGCCTCGCAGTGCTGGACGGCTACCCGGTTGAGCTTGGTGACCATCGGCAGCCACCGGACGGCGACGCGCAGCCCTACCGGCAGGTGGGCTACCGCGCGGTGGGCTTCCCGGTACGCCCCGATCTCCGGGTCGTCGGCGTCGACGGCGAACAGCAGTGCTGCCCGGTCGAAGGCGCCGGTGGTGCGCCAGGCGTCGACCGTGCGGGCCAGGTGCTGCGGCCTGCCCCGGGACGGGACGATCACCAGCAGTTCGGGGTTGAAGGGGTTTTCGTGCCGCACCTCGGCGTTGATCTTGATCTCGTTCAGGTGCCACGGACTGTTCAGCGCGTCAGCGATCAGCGCGGCCGAGCCGTCGTCGACCATGAACCCGACGCACGGATCCCGCTCTCCCGGCTCGTCGCCCAGCTGTAGGTACAGGTTGCGCGGGTTACGCCTTCCGGTCCGCAGCTTCACCCCTTGCCCGCCTCCTTCAACGTCTTGTTCTCCTGGGCCTCGCGCTTCGCCTTGGCAGCTGCCGACTTCGCCTTGTGGTAGGCGGTGCGCTGGTGCGGGGTCATCTTCTTCAGCTTGGCCTTTTCGGCGCGGCGGTCGAGGATGCGCTGCGCGGCCTTGCCGAGGCTCTCCTTCTGCCGCTTGGCCCGCTTGTCGAGGGTGTCCTGCTGCTTGGTGTCCTGGGTGGCGGTCCGCTTTGCTTTGGCGTTGGCACCTGCGGCCTGCTTGAGGGTCTGCTGGTGCGGGCGCAGGGCCTTGCGGTATCCGGCGATGGCCCGGCGTGCCATGGCGGCCAGCTTCGGGTTGGTGCCTGCGGATTGGGCGGCGACCTGCTCGGCTCGGGTGATGGCGTCGGACAGGCCGGTGACGGCGGTCTGGGCCACCTGGGCGGGCGTCTTCTTGGTTTCGTCCTGCGCGCCGGGCTCGGTCTGGCCGCGCTTCTGCCCTTTGCACAGGCCGGGCTTGTGGGTGAGCATGCAGAACCCGCAGTCGGGGCCGATGGTCTGCTCGAGGGTCATGCCGGAGGCGCCGAGGTACTGGCGGTTGGCCATCTTCGTCGGCTCGTTTTTGATCTCCAGCAGTTCGACGCACCGGCAGTTGATCACCTCGTGAGGGGGTCCGGCGGGGTCGTGGGGGAACATCATGGCGTAGCCCGGGTGGGCGCCCTCGCCCTCTTGGGCGCCGATGATGAACGGCTGGCCGAACGGCTGAGTCTGGCCGTCCGCCTCAACGTGGTCGGGGCGGGTGCGGTGGTCTTCGGTGGCGAGCCAGCGGTGCACGTATTCGGTGTCGGGGTCGTTCTCGACGATCATGGCGAAGGCGTCGTGCAGCCCGCCGTTGTAGGCGCCGACGACCTCGGTGCGGGCGACGGTGCGGGCCCGGTTCTTCCACGTGGGGATGCTGGTGTCGGAGAACAGCTGTTCGACCTGGGCGGTCACGTCGGGGATGCTTGCGCCGTTGACTGTTGCCGAGTCAATGATCTGGGAGACGAGACCGAACACCTGATCAGGCATGGCCGACAGCCGGTTCTCCCGCTCGACGATCCAGTTACGCACGAACGGCCGCGACTCGAACAGCGCGTCGTCGGCGAACAGGTCCCGGTATGGGGCCGCAAGGACCTCACGGGCCACCTGAGCGGTGTACTGCGCGGTCAACGCCGTCCACTTGGGGGTCTGGGAGAACACGGCCAGCGGGTCGGGCACCAGCCCGAGTGCGGCGACGCCACCGGCGAACATGGCGGCCTTCACGGCGGCCATCCACTCCAGCATCATCTCCAGGTATGCCTCATACAGGGGCGGCTCGTACTGGGCGAACACCTCCAGGGCGGCGGCCCTCTGCGCGTCAGCGTTCGGCAGGGTTGTCGGCTGGGCCATGCTGGGCGCCTCCTCGTAGCTGCTTGATTCCCCAGATGATGCCGTTCACCTCGTCGGCCGTCAGCTCGGCGCCCTGGCCCAGCTCCTGTTTCGCCTTGAGTTTGCCGAGGGCGCCCGCGAAGGCGCCTATCGTCGCCATCTGTTCGGGGGTCATTGCTGCCACCAGGCGATGAGCAGCAGCATGCCCCCGTCGGCGGTGAGGGCGAGCGCGAGGGCGGCGATGACGGCCAGGATCCCGTGACTGGACCAGTCCGTTGTTACGCGCGGTGACCGGCGGTGGGTGCCAGCCCGGGGATCCGGGCACATGTACTGGCTAGTAACATCGTTTTGCCCGTTTCCAGTCACGCTGCGTACATCATTGCCGGGGACGTAGGGAACGGTCATGACTTCAGGTCTCCTCGTGCCTGGTGCAGCGTGGCCCGCAGCAGACCCGCCTCATGCGGGACGCCCCGGGTCAGCAGCTCCGTGCAGTAGCCGCCCAGAAGCTCCTCCAGCGCGTCCGGGTCGACACCTAGGGCGAGAGCCTGGTCGCGGGCGTGAGTCCAGGCTCCGGCCAGCAGAGCGGGCACGCGGGACCGGTCCGGGACGACCTGGGTGTGCAGCTCGTGCTTCGGCACGCCGTACCGGGTGCGCTGCGGCCCCGCGACGAGGCGGCCACCGGCCAGCTCCAAGGCGCGGCGCACGGCGGCGTCGGCGGCGTAGAACAGGGCGGCGTCACCGAGGGGCTTCAGGGCGGAAGCCGCCAGGGCCGCCAGCTTCTGGCCCTTGCCTGGGACGGCGCCGGACTCCGCTTCGGCGACGGACGGGAACTGCGGCAGGCCGCGAGCACCCACATCTGCCGGTTCGCTACCGGCCGTGTCATAGCCGGGGTCGCCGGGCATCAGGTCTCCGGGCGGCGCCGGGGGAGCGGCCGGGGCGGGCATCTGGATGTTGGGCAGGCCGAGGATCTTCTGCACCTCCGGGTCGCCCGCGTAGGCGGGCTGCGCCAGGACCAGGGCCTTGGTGATGTTGTAGACCAGCTCCGCCTTCTTGGGGGCGTCGTCCTCGGTGAAGGCGGCGTTCTTGCGGGCGGCCTCGGCGGAGATGTACTCCTTTTCGGCGAACTGCATGGCCTGCTCGGAGCGGTTGGGCCGTACGGTGAGGGCGGCGATGTCGAACCAGAGGGTCATCTTCTCCGGGTTCGGGATGCCTGCGGCCTTGAGGGCGGGCTGGAAGTAGCCGATGTTGAGGGCGTCGGCGAGCTGGATCAGCAGCGGCTCGATGTGGATCTTGATCGAGGACTCTTCGATCTGCCAGCTCGACCAGTGGTTCGAGCCGCCCATGCCGGTCAGCACCTCGGGCGGAATGTCCAGCGACATCGCCATGCGGGCCACGGCGTCCTTGCGCATTTGGGAGATATGCTCGGAGATGGTCGAATCGAACGTCAAGTGTTTGATCTTGTCGAGGGCGTCGACCGCCACCTGCAAGATGATCGGCACCACGGCGGCAGCGTTGTCGCGCTGCTGCATCGACGTAGCCATCGTCCTCTGCAACAAGTCCGCGAAGCCCTCCACCCCGGAACGCTGCGGCACATTGGGCGTCTCCTGCGGCGGACGCGGGAAGTCGATGTTGTCCGGCAGCAGCAGGATCCCGGCACCGGCCAGGCGGGAGTCAAGCTCGGCGAACACCCGCTTCGTGCACTGCTCCAGCTCCCGCAGCACCGGCAGGATGGCCCGCACGGTGGAGTCGGCGGCGTCATGGCGGCGCGGATGCGGATTCCAGCACCGGATCAGCAGATCCTTGGCCTTGTCCAGCTTGTACGTGCCGCCGCCGTGGGTGATGGAACGGCGAACCATGATGTCGTCACCGCGCCGGTACACCTCGGACGAGGAGCATACGTACCACTTGTCGGTGCCGACCTCGCCGTCCTGGGCGGACCGGTACCCCTCGGCGACGATGAAGCAATCCCCGGCGGTCATCATGTTGATGCCCATCAGGCGCTGGGCCTGCGCTTTCGCGGCCGGGGTGCCGAACATGGTTTCGGCGATCATCTTCACGCGGGGGTCTTCGACCTCGTCACCGACCACCCCATCGTCGGTGATCTGCGCCGCGTACATGCGGCAGCGGGAGATGCTGTTGCCCATCCAGTTGACGACGAAACGCATCTCCCCGCAGATGTCGTAGTGGCGCCAGGCCTCCCACTGCCAGCGGTGGTCGCCGAGCTTGAACATCTGCCAGGAGGCGGCGTCGCCCAGGTTGATGGGTACGGCGGCGGCGGTCAGGGCGGCAGGTCGCGTTCCCGGGCCGTCCTGCCCACCGGCGGGCACGAGCTTGGCCTTACGGGTCAGCAGCCCCATCCGGTCACCCCTTCACGCGCGCGAGCCAACCGGCGGCTGCGGACAGGGCCAGCCCGAGGGCGGGCACGAACAGCCACGGCGAATCGCCGTAAGCGTAGATGATCGGGGCGGCAGGGATGGCGAGCCAGACCGAGATGCACCAGGGGCATAGCACCAGGTAGGCGAGGCTGTTGTGGCCGCGCTCTTTGAGGGCCGTCACGAAGGCGTCACGGGGCACCTCAGTGATGGTGTCGCGGGTGAGCAGCACGACGAGACGCGCGAACGCGAGCAAGTAGATGGCGTACAGCGTGGAAGAGCCGGGCATGACCACCATCGTAGGTGGTCAGCCCGGCTCTGCCGGTAAGCGGTGGTCAGCGCTCCAGTACGGTCCCATCGAATTTGACCATGTGGGTGGCCCAGCTTTTCCCGGCGGCGGTGACCTGACCGCGTGCCCAGTTCTCATGCAGCGCTTGCTCGTGCACGAACGGGTCCCGCTGGACCTTGAACGACGCGCTCTGGATTCCGCTGGACAGCCACGACATACCCTCAGTGGCTATCCAGGATTTGACCTCCGTGTAGCCCGCTGCGGCGATGGCCATCCGCGCGGCGTCTGCATCCTCCTTGGTGAGGTCACGGCCGGGGGCGAGGATGTTGACGACGTCTTCGGAGATCCGCCGCGCCTGGGCACCTTCGGGCAGCAGCTCCTGGATTGCCGTGATCAGGTACATCGGGCTTCCTCAGCCTTTCAGGAACAGGCCGGTAAGCGCATCGTTGCCGATGACGGCGGCGGCGATCGGGCGCATCTCCTGATCAAACGACCAATGCCTGATGCCCTGCTCCGTGGCGAACTGGTGGTGTTTGATCATGCGGACGACGACTCCAGCGTACGTGTCGGCCTGGTCGTCGGGGATGTCGAATACGACTGCCAGCTTCATCAGAAATCCTCCAGCGAATCGACGGCCAGGGCGGTGCGGTAGGTGCCCTCGTCGAACATGACCAGCCGTACGGTCTTCACCCTCGTGCTCGCGGTGCGCAGCGCCGCCAGAGCCTGCCTGACCGCGTCGTCCTTGGGCCAGCCGTACACCCCGGCAGAGATCAGCGGGAAGGCGGCCGTGCGGGCGCCGACCTCGTCGGCGCGGGCCAGCGACTCGGTGTAGCAGCTGCGCAGGATGGCCGACTGGTCGACGAACGGGTCGTACATGGGGCCGACGGTGTGGATGACGTGCTCGGCGGGCAGGCGCCCAGCGCCGGTCAACGCGGCCTGACCGGCGGGCAGCCCGCCGGGGTACTGGCGGGCGCGCAGGTCGCGGCACTCTCGCAGGATGGCCGGTCCGCCCGCCTGGTGGATCGCCCCGTCCACCCCGCCGCCCCCGAGCAGGCTGGACTTGGCGGCGTTGACGATGACGTCCACGCGCTGGGTGGTGATGTCGCCGATCACGACCTCGATCCGCAGGGCGGGCCGGTGACGGACGCGGAACGGCAGGCCAGTGCTGGCGGCCAGCATCAGGGCGGCAAGAGCGGCCAGGGCCAGGATGGCAACGGCGGCGGCGATGGTTTCGGTCATGGTGTCCTCCTCGATCTGTCTACGCACAGCATACAGCCCCCTTGCCTGGCGGGGCAAGGGGGCTGTATGGGCTCGGGTCAGGCAGCCGCAGTCACGGTCAGCTCGTCGGTGGGGTCGACGTTGGCCAGGTTGTATCCGCCCCGGCCGTCGGCCCAGCGCCAGGCCGCCACGCGCCCCGCCGACTCCTCGTCGTACGCATCCACGGTCGTGGACATCTCGGCCGTCACGGGCCGGGTGACGGTGAACTTCTTGCGCGGCGGGATCGGCGCCAGGCCGAAGCTCGCGAGGACGTCGTTTGCCTCGTCTTCGCAGTACTTAGGACCGGCAATGTGGCCCAGCATGATGATCTCGCGCAGCATGTCCAAGGTGCCCTGCACGGTGGTCGGCACGTCCGGGTCCACCACGTTCGGGTCCTCGTCGGCGGGGCCGGACGCGAAGACCGGGGCGCCCTGGACGACAAGGGCGGAGACCTCCCAGGAGGCCGCATTGGTCACGCGCGACTCGAACAGCGCGAGGGCGGCGGTCCGGTTGGCGGCACCGACCGGGAGCCGGATCGTGCCGGAGATGGGCGCCTCGATGACGTACGAGTTGCGCACGCCGATCCGGTCGGGGATGCCCAGCTTGGCCAGCTTCTTGTTGGCCCATTCGGCGGTGATGCGGCTGTAGGTTTCGTTTCTCACCTGGTCGCGGGCGGTCCGCACGATGATCTCGTGCAGCGCGGTGAGCTTGTCGGCCTCGTCGGCGAGGTCGTTGGCGGCGAGCCAGTCGGTCCAGGCGTCGCTCGGGTTCGGGTGCTGCACGACGATCTCCTCCATCGGGTCTTTCTGTCAGTCCTCAGCTTACGCGCTGATCCGGGCTGCGTCCACCCGGAAGGGACGAGCGGCGAGGGCAGGAGTCGAACCTGCATCCCCCGGCTTGGCGCCGGTGCTCTGCCTGTTGAGCTACCTCGCCTGGAACCCTGCCGTGGAGGTACGCATTCGGACACCATCACAACGCCCGTGAGCCACGATGGACCGCGTTCTGCGCCCAGCGCACGGCAGGGTCAACAACATCCCCGGGGCGTCAGCCAGGGCGCCGGGGATCGGGACCAGGAGGGGACTTGAACAAACCCTCATCTTCGCCTTCGCGGCGCGGCTCTCCCGTTGAGCTACTGGTCCATGATCGAAAACGTCGCGCCGTTACGTGCTGGCCTGCAGCATCACCGGCCGTGGTTCGGATTGAGGATCGGCCGGGGGCGAGGCTTCGGCTTGGTCGCCGTCACTTGCCCTTCTTCGGCTTGACGGCCTTGACGATCTTCTTGTCCCCGTACTTCGGCTTCTGCTGCTGCAACGGCGGGGTGGTGACCCTGCCAGCCTTGTCGACGCGCGGCTGCTTCCGCCCGAACGGCCAGCCCATTTTGTCCTCCTCGTGTGGATATGTGGTAGGTCGCCGGGACACGAATCCACGCCGTGGCCACGGGAGATTCCCTCGGTGCATCCCGGCGACCCGCCGTCCTCCCCTGCTTGGTCAACGTGCGGCGGCCCAGGGAGGGCGACAGCAGAGGTCCTGGACGGGTAGGCCCGCCACGGTGTTCCTCTGCATCCGTGCCCCTGGTGGACTCGAACCACCTCGCCACCCCTCAGCGGGCTGGCTTTGCCGGGCGACGGCGCGCAGGGCGTGCGCTCGATCCGCTTACCGTCGGGGCGTGTTCAGTTGTCAATCGAGGGGGTGGGCGGGTCGTGGACTGCTTGGTTCACCGGCTCACCCGGCACCACCACACCCCCTCGATCAGCTGGCCTCTATGCCAGCGCCGCCCGCCGATAACGCTAGGCGGTCCGCGCCCCGTCTCTCCGGGGTGTCAGAGGTCCCGTCGGCCTGCCCGTACGTCGTGCCGGGCTTGAGGCGGTTCTAGCCGCTTTTGTTCCCGGTCCCCTCACGTATGGAGCAGGTGGTCACCTCGTGCCGTGCGGGGAGTCGAACCCCGTCTTCCCCGGGTTAGGGGGCGCCCACCTCCAGAGCTTCACGGCGGTACTTGGCCAGTCCGGGTATCCACCCATACGGCGGCTCACCTATGTCCTGATGCCTCAGGAGGCGGGCCCGTGCTGGCCTTTCCTGTTACCTCGTGCTCCCGTCCGTGTGCCAGGGTTCGTCTCCCGGGCTGGGGCGGGTGCCATTTTTCGCTTGGGCTGAGCCCCGGCGGGCATGTCGGCTAGGCATGGCTGCCTCCGTGACGCTGGACGGATTCGAACCGCCATCCTCCCGCCGTGAGGCGGACGCTCTATCCAGGGTGAGCTACAGCGTCCCTCGCTTGCTCAGGGCGAGGGCGTCGGTTAGCGGCGAGGTGAGCAGTCGACAGGTCCATGCAGGGGGCCAAGGGCCTTGCGGGACAGGTCGTCCTCGTCGTTCCTTCGCGCGGATCGGTGGCATTGAAGCCCAGCAGCCGTACGGCCGTACCCCTTGCGGGACGCTGCCCGATCCCGGCCGCCCGGAGTATGTCCCGGGTCATCTAGCGGCCGTCGCGCCGAACTGGGCCTCATCCCCCGAGGCGTGGGGGCGTCGTCCAGCGCTTGCACCTGTGGGTGTTGCGTGGGGTGTCGCACCCGGTGCCCCGGTGCGTCTTCCGTGCCACGGGAGGATTCGAACCTCCGACTCAGGGCTTAGGGCCCCAGCTCTGGCCATCTGAGCTACGTGGCGGGTACGGCGCTCTTCCGCTTCGCGTGTCGACCCGCTAGGCGTTGCCCTGCCGTTCCTGTTACCTGCCGGGTGCATCTGGCCCGGCGGTGGAGAGCGGGCCCTCCTCATGCGCGACCTCTGGTGGACGTCACGGCCATATCAGGCCGTCCACGAAGCACTTTCGGTCGAGGGGAGAGCAGGACTTGAACCTGCATCTATATCCCTACCGCGCGCGAGTCGTAACCCTCCGCTGCGGAAGCGGGATCGCTCTGCCTGTTGAGCTATCTCCCCGTGACCGGCCGGTGAATCACCCCTGGCCGCCGGTCAGAGCCAGGGAGGGCTTTCAGTCTTCCGATGCGCGGGCGCCGGGGCCGGAGCGCTTGCGGGTGGCTCCCCGGCCGAGCCCGTGGCCTTCGGCAGCCCTGATGGCTGCGGAGGTGGGCGGCGCGGCGCCGGGGCGCTTGGCGGGGAACACGGCGTCGTGGGGGATTTCTCCTCCGATGATGCGGTTCGTAATCTTGCCGAACAGGCGTTTCACGTTCTCTCCCCTTCTGGGGTTTAGGCGTCGGGCTCGGCCTCGGCGGTGCGCTTGACTGCGGTCGTGGCGACCTTCACCGGCGACAGGATGATGCGTCCGGTCGGGATGTGGTCGTCGTCCGTCTCTTCCACCTCGGCGGTGTAGAACTCCACGCCAGGCGCGACGACACCGTCCAGGTTGAGACGGTTACGGCCGTCGACGCGGTGCAGGACCAGATCCACAGGTTTCTCCTCAGGCTGTGCATAACTCGGGCGGGGGAGGGGACCGGGTGGCCCGACCTCCCGAGCGGGCGGGGGGCCACCCGCTCGGGTTGACAGACCGAAGGAGGCGTGGGGCCTGCCCCGGTCCCCTCCGTCTACCGTGACCCTACACCATCCCGCGCGGGGATCTCTGCCGCGCGCGCAGGATGGGATTGCGGGTCACGCCGGGCCAGGATCTCGGCCCGGAAGTGGCTGAACAGGTTGTCCCAGTCGCAGTCGGCCGGGTGCCCGTCGAAGTCGAGGCCGGGGGTCGCGTGGGCGATGATGCCGACGAGCCAGGCGCGGTCGGCGTTGGTCGCGTCGTTGGTGCCCATGAGCGTGTCGGCGAGGCTGACGCGATACCACGGGCCTTCCTCGGTGGCGCACAGGTCGATGTCGACGCGGTCGAGCTGGCCGACCATCAGCTGCACGGCGTGGCGGTTGAGCGTGTCGGCGATCCCTGCGTCCATCAGGACACCTCGACCGGGACGGCGGCAGGAACGGAGCGCCACACGCCGTCAACCGTGAGGTAGGCGTGGTCACTGCCGTCCGTGGTGTGGTCGGAGCGGGTGAGAGTTCCCTCGATGGTTTCGCCACCGAGGCTGAACGACACCTTGCTACCCGAGTAGGCCCCGCCGCTTTTTCCGATCTGACCTGCGGTCCAAGTCGCCATTTGGCACATCCTCCCTGGTCGGTCTGTCGTGTTCCACGTTAGTCCGAGGTGGAGCGCCTGTCAACCCCGGATAGACGATTGGGAGTGCGTAGATTCACGCTTGACATACGCCGGTCATCGGGGACCCTGGAAGGTGAAGGAGGAGGAACCCGACGGAGGTGGGCGAGATGGGCACGCAGGTACAGGAGAAGGAAGCGTTCGAGCTGCCGACGGTCAACCCGTGGCGGCGGCCACCGGCACCGCCGAGCCGGGAGCAGATCCGTTTCGCCATGGACCTCTGCCGCACCGAGCTGCCCTACGCGGAGCGCACCGCCACCATCCGCACCTTCAGCGTGCTGGACGGCGCCGCCGTGTCCGAGCTGATCGCCCGACTGAAGGACGTGCGGGCGAAGCGGCTGGCACGTTTGCGGCGCTCGCGGAGACGGCGGTAGCATCGGCCCTGGAGCCCCTCTAGTCGACCGACCTGCGCAAACGCCTGAGGGTCTGATCGCTCTTCCGGGCAAGCGCATGGCAAACGATAGCCCTTCCGATGCCACCGGAGGGGCTATCACGTTCCACCGTCGCATAGACGGAAAGGCCCGGTCCTCCCCCCGTGGGGCCGGGCCTTTCCCCTTACCCGGACATGGGAACGCCCCGAGCCCCTCACGGGGTAGTCGGGGCGTCTTGAGTGTCGCGGCACTGCCGCGCTTCATCCCGGTTGCCGATCCGCTAGGCCAGGGGCCGCGCTGGATCATCTCCGCCGGGCAGTCTATCCGGGGTTGCAGGGATTGCCGGTACGAGTGCGGGTTCAGGGCGGGGTCGATTCTCCCGGCTTAGCAAGACCCGCCCTGTAGAGCGTGCTGCCTCATGGTGTCCATCCTAGCCGTACGGGGAGCTGACCGGCATGTACGCGTCGGCCGAGGGGGCGGCGACACGCACGAGCCCCTTCTCCTTGCCCATGAGGAACAGTCCGGCCTGCACGAGGGCGTCGATGCGGTCGGGGGACTTGGCATCTTCGGGCACCCACGTGCAGCACTGGTCCTCCAGCTCGATGAAGGTGCCGACGTGGTGCCAGCGGTTCTGCTCGTAGCGGGAGGCGACCGGTTCGGCGCGCAGCTTCTTGCCCGCGAGGGAGGTGACCTCCTTGACCGGCGGGGGTCCGGGCGGGAACAGGCAGCCCTTGCAGTCCTCGTCAGTACAGCCGGGGGCGTGCTCCTTCTGCATCTCGGCGTAGGCGTCGGTGACGACCTGCATGAGCCATTTTTTGCCCATGTTCGTTTCGATGATCAGCCAGGTGGCGTCGTAGCGGAGGAACATCTCCCAGGCGCGGCGGGCGGCGGCGTGGCCGACGATCTTCTTGGTCCAGTCGGCTAGCACGTAGTCGTCGCCGTTGTAGCCGCGTCCGGCGGCGAGCAGGCCGGTTTCGTCGCCTGCGCCGGTGGCGCCGGGGTCCATGGAGATGACGACGGTCTTCAGTTCAGGCAGCTCGGCGGGCTTTATGCGATTGTTTTCGATCATGGCCCGGTTCCACAAGGCGCCCTCGATGTCCTCCAGGAGGTGGCCGTACAGCTCCTGGAGTCCGGCCCGGGTGCCCTCGTAGATCTTCTTGAGCTCTTCGACGACCTCGCGGGAGAGGTTGGCGATGTTGTCGAAGATTGAGCCGGTGGTGATGACGACGGTGCCGTCGGTCTCGTGCTGCCACTTGATCAGCAGCTTGATCGGCTTCGGGGTGGTGGTGACCACCACGCGGGGACGGTCGTCGATCAGCGGGGCGCGCATCGACGGGAGGATGCCCTCGAACCAGGCGCCCCAGGTGTAACGCCACTTGGCCAGCTCGTCGAGCCAGGCCCCGGCGGCGTTGTAGCCACGGCCGACGTCGTCGTTGTCGGCGCCCTCGAAGTAGATGATCTGGCCAGACCGGAACTCGATCATCAGCTTGGGGCTCTTGCGGTATTCGAAGTCCCGGTGATTCTCCATGCCCATACGGCGCAGCACGGTCAGCAGGCCCGAGTTGCCCTCGATGCACGCCGTGCGGCAGTCGTTGAGGGTCTCGGCGACGACCAGCCATTCGGTGCGCTGGCCGAAGGCGTCCACGGGGTGGCGGAACAGGCGGTCGAGGAGGTCTTCGGCGCCGGTGCGGGTCTTGCCCCAGCCACGGCCGGAGCGGATCAGCCAGACAAGCCAGTCGCCGGGAGGGCGGAACTGCTCCGGGCGGCCGAGCCACCACCAGGCGCCCTTCTGGATGTCCTCCAGCGTTTCGCGGGTCTGGCCCTGTAGCCAGCGACGACGCAGCGCGGCCGGGAGCAGGGCCAGCTTCTGCGCGGCAGACAGGCTCATGATCGAAAACTACGCGGGGATGGTGCATGACCTGCCGGTTGAAGACACCGTTCGGGTGCCGGACCGTGCCGGTCCTCCCCGCACGACATGCACGGGTCGTACATGCGCGGTGCCCGGAGGCCGCCCATCCGCCCGGCAGGGCGACCTCCGGCCGCGCCAGCCCTCACTGCGGAGGAGGTGCAGGAAGGGCGGCGTCCAGCTCGCGAGTCGCCTCCTCCGCGCTCGCGGTCAGCTCCTGATATCCGGCGGCGATCTGCTCAGGGCTCATGCGCTGCACCATCGCGTCCAGGGTCTTCATGATGTTGTCGTGCTGCACGCCGACCTCCACACGCACCTCCGACTTACCGGCGGCGTCGGTCTTGGCGGTGGCGGCCACGGTGACGGAGGTCTGCGAGCTGGCACCCTTGTTGAGCACTTCGAGACCCAGCGCGGCGCGTTCGATGCGGGCGGCGGTGTCGAGCATCAGCACCAGGGCGTGGGGGCTGATCGAGTCGACGTCGAGGGTTTCCAGCCGCTCCAGGGCCTTCTTCATCAGGGCGCGGGCGGCCTTGGAGTGAGTGCGGGCCATCTCCTCGCGGGCGTCCTGGAGTCGGATACCGGCGATACGGTCCTGCTCGGCGTCCCACCGTCCGGCGCGCTCTACCCAGAGGTTGTAGCGGGCGACCCGGGCGGTGGCCGCGAAGCTGATCGGGGACATGGTGGCGATCTGCGCGACGGTGCGGATCCGGCCATAGTCCCGGTACATCAGGAAGAGGCCGTAGTTGCGTGGCGTCTCTCCGGGCTGCTGCGCCCAGGCGTCAAGCAGCGGATCGATTTCGATCTTGCGGCGCTCCAGGGCGTCGAGCACCTCGGGCGAACGGCTGTGGTCGTTGCTGCGCTTCTGGCGTGGCATGGGCTCCTCCTACGGGAGCCAGCCTACCGGCGCCCGCTCCCGCGCCTTTGCACAGCGCGCGAGCGGGCGCCGAGTCGCCCCCTTAGCAGGCGTTGCCGGTGCCGCCGATGGCCATGCTCCGCACGCTGGTCGACGGCTGGAAGGCCGTCTCGTAGTACGCGGAGTTGGTCCGGAACAGGGTCAGATTGACGTTCGTGGTGCCGTCGGCGTAGGTCGTGTTCGAGATGCGCAGCGGTGCACCGGCGGCTGGGTAGGTCAGGCCGTTCGGGTAGATGCTGTTGCCCATGTTCGTGCAGGGCGCCGCCACGTTGGCCGCCACCTCGCCGAACAGCTGGACCTTACCGCTCTGCGTGAACGTCGGGGACGTCCAGAGGCCGCTGGAGAACCAGCCGACCGGGCTGCCGTCGAAGAACACCCACCAGCCGGTCGTGCCGGTGCCCTGGTACTGAATGGTGATCGACTTCTCGGCGCCGCCGACGTAGGCGCTGAGGTCAGCGCCCCGGTCGAGGCCGTTGGCCGCCCAGTCGTTCCAACTGGCGTCGTTGTAGCCGCCGAAGGCCCCGTTGACCCACTTGCTGACGAGCAGGTGCGGGTGGCTGTCGCCGTAGGTGCCCGGGTCGACGGTCCAGCCAGCCTCGACAGCCTGGTTCTGGTCAGTCGTGGAGACCGAGATTTCAAACAGCGAGTGGAAGTCGCCGCTCGTGATCGCGGGGATGCCGATGCCGAAGTTGGCCCCGGCGCCAGTGGTCGTGTAGGTCTGGCGACCACCGGCGTAGAAGTAGGTCAGGGCCGCGTGCGCGGGGGCGGCGAAGCCCCCGACGATCACGGCCGTGGCGAGGACCAGGGCGGCGAGTGCCGCCTGGATGCGAGCCTTCATGTGCTCCTCCTTGGTTGGGTACTGCGGAATGGTAAAGCCTTCACAGGCCGGGCCATATCAGCTCGGCGGGGACGTCGAACGCGGAGACGATCATCGCCGCGCCGTCGGCCCACACTTCGGCGTCCTCAGCGATCAGCGAGGGGATCTCCTCGGGGCCGAGGCGACGGCCCCGGTGGACGCGCAGGTGTTCGTCCTGGCCGAGGGGGGGGCGGTAGATCAGGGCGTCGGTGCGACCCCGGTCGGTGGACGTCTCGCCGTGCCACTCGTACAGGTAGGCGCTGAAGCCCCACGGGAACCAGCCGGACCAGACGATTTGGACGGGGGCGGCCAGGTCGGGCGGTAGGAAGGCGACCTCCTGGCCGTCGAACGGGCCGCCGGTCAGCACGATGCGGGCGTAGTAGCTTGCGGGGGTGTGAGGCCAGGCCCAGTTAGCCACGGCTCATCCTCTTATCGTTTTGGATCATGAAGTCGGGGCAGCGGGTGTACCAGCACGGATTGCTGCGGAACAGGTGGCCGTACAGGTCGGCGTACCGCTCCTCGTAGAACGCCCACTGCCTAGCCCCGCCCTGGTGGCCGCAGTGCGAGCGCACCAGCAAGGAGAACGAGTCGTCGCGGGGCAGTCGCTGATTGACGGGCCACTGGCCGTCGGGCATGAGCCGCTTCAGCCACACCACGCCAAGGCGGCCGACCGGTCCTCCCCGGACCAGCCAGACGCCCGCCGGGGGACATCTGGAGCCGGGCTCGTGCTTGTGTGGGCACCTGTCGCACGCCCACGTCGTGGACCCGTCGATCTTGCCGAATTGTCTAGGCACGGCGAGTGGCCGCCGGTCCGGGGAACGGCGGCCACTCGATGTCGAGCTGGGTCGTCACGACCACTCGGGCACGCCGGTGGTGCGACGGCGCTGGTTGTAGAGCTGGGTGATGATCCGGGCGACCTGCGTGGACAGGCTGCTGGTGCGGGTGAACGACTGGCCCCGGGCGTTGCCGACCAGACCGTCAGGACCGCCGGGGATGCCGCCCAGCCGCTTCGCCAGATCGTCCAGGTCGACATCGCGGCCGTAGCGGGCGAGCATCCGGCCCAGGCCCTCGATCAGGGCGCCCTGCACGGCGGCGGGACGGTGGCCGAACGCCGCCGTGAGCACGGCGAGGACGCCGTCTGCGGCCTCGGGAGAGAGGGCGTAGACGCGCTCCAGGCTGGCGATGGCGGACAGGCGGGCCTCGGTGGCGCCGACGCCGACCGACCAGCCGTGGTCGGCGAGGAACCCGGCCAGGCGCATCGCGCCAGGATCCTGCTCGACGCAGGAGATCAGGAACTGGTCGATGCGGGAGACCTTCTCGGTGGTGTTGAGCAGGCGGAACAGCGCAGCCTCCTCCGGCACGGTCAGCCCCAGGTATTCCATGGTCTGGATGGTGCCGGTGTAGTTGGCGCCCTCGGCGGCGCGGTAGCGGTGCTGGCCGTCGATGACGTGGATGCGCCTGGGTGAGCGGTAGGAGGTGGTCAGCACCCCGATGGCGTCCGGCCTGAAGTCGGCGGCCATCTTCGTGACGCGAGCCTTCTTCAGGTTGCGCTGCACGTTGGGGTCGACCCACAGGTCTCCCACCTTGCGTTCGGCCATCCGGTACGACACGCGGGCGGCGTTCGGGTTGCTCATGACTGGCTGCTCTCTTTCATCTGCTTGATGATCTTTTCCAGCTCACGGCGTACGGCCATGAGGCGGGCGTGCACCGGCCCGACCTGCTCCCAGGTCAGCTCGGCATTCGGCGGTCCCAGCTCGACGAGCCCGGCCGTCAGCCCCTCCATCTGCGGCAGGGACCTGGACCATGCGGCGACCTGGCGGGCGGCGGTGGCGGGTTCGATCGGCTCGATCGGACGCGGCCGGGTCACGACGGTGCGGGCACCGTTGAAGCGCTGGTAGTTGCCCCAGACGTTTCCACTCTCGTCGATGTCGCGCATGATCTCGCGGGCCAGTTCGCGCTTCTCGTCCGACGCGTCCAGGGTGCCGTATCCGGTCTGGTAGATGACCTCGATGCGGCGGGCGGTGGCCGAGGAGATGCCGAACGGCTCGCAGATGACGTGCAGCGCGTAGTCGTCGGTGCGGTTGTGTGAGCGGCCGGGCTTGCGCTTACCGGCCTGCGTCTGCTTGCGCAGCAGGACACCCCGGCGGCGGGATTCGTCGTTGCGCTTGACAGCGGCGGGGGCGTCGAGGCGGCGCAGCAGCTCCCACAGACGGCACACCTCGGACCACTTCCACGGCAGCGACAGGTACTCGTCCTGGTTGTCGGCGAGCATGCGCTTGGCGGCGTCCTCGATGGTGTGCACGAAGACGGCCTGAATGCGTGGCTTCTCCATCAGCAGGTGCGCGAACAGTCGCCTGCCGCCGGAGATGATCGTGCCGTCCTGCCAGAGGGTGATCGGGCGGCGCAGGCCGTCGTCGCGGATGCTGGCGCCGAGGGCCATGCAACTGCCGTAGCTGTAGCGCAGGCGCGGGATGCGCACAGTCTCAGTCCGGATCGTGTGCTCGGTCGGGTCCTTCATGCGATGGTCGCCAGTTCGTGGGTGTCGATGTCACCGGCGACGTGCAGCGGGCCCGGCCCGACCGGGCTCCGGTCGGGCAGCCCGGCGATCTCGATCACGCCGACGCGGCGCTCGAAGTCCGTGAGGGGCTGACGCCAGTCGGCGACGACGAGGGAGGCGCGGCGGTGGGCTTCGTCGATCCGTTCGGCGGCGATGGCCGCCCAGTCTCGGCGGTTGGGGTCGGCGGCGATAGCGCGGGTCATGCGGTGGCGGCCGGGTGACGGTGAACTTCTTGCGCGGCGGGGCGCCTTCTCGGCCCACGGCTGGCCTGCCCACGGGTTCGGGGTGTCCTCCAGCCAGCGCCGGTAGGCGTAGGCGGCGAGGGCCAGGGCGGCGACGACGGCCAGGGCCAGGGGCAGCGGCAGTACAACCGGGTTGAGCATCTCGGTCCCTCCTCGGGGGGTGTGAACGTCTTCATCATCCACACCTCGGCTCCCGCTGTCAACCGGGACATTACAGAGCACGTCAGCGCGGCGGTCACATAGCCTCCGCGAGGTCAACTCCTGTAAGCTGCTGGCTGACGAACACCCGAAACACAGGTGAGGACAGATATGCCTAGCTATAAGACGATGTGGCAGGAGGCGGTCCAGGAGATCGAGCGCCTGAAGCGGGAGGTGAACCGGCTCAATGGCCTGGTCGCCCTCAGCCCCGATGACACCTTGCGCGAGCTGGAGCGGATCCGGCAGGTTGTGGACCTGGCCGGTATCGCCCGGCACATGAGGGTGGAGCGGTTCACTCCGCAGCAGTGGAAGCAGCGCGACCACCTGCCGCCGGTGGACTTTCCGCTGATCAAGGAACCGCTCTGGTACGCCTCGACGATCAAGGGCGGGTTCGTCGTCCCGACCGGCCGGGTGTGGCATGACTACCCGGACGAGGCGGAGCTGTCGCCCGCAGCCTGACGGGTGTAGAAATGAGCAACGCCCCGGGGTGCGAACCCGAGGCGTTGCAGTGCTCAAATCGTCACCCCGGAGTCTACCGACGCCATACAGGCACGGCAACTCCGCAGGGTGCCCTATCTGAAAGTGGCACCTATGGCAATCACCATCAGGCGCGGTCCACTGCCGACCGACCACTTCACGATCATCTCTAACGCCTGGGTGCGTGACGACTCGCTGTCCTGGGCGGCGCGCGGCCTGCTGGCTTGGATGCAGAGCCACGCCGAGGGCTACCCGATCACCGAAGAGGGCATCATCGCGGCGGGGCCCGGGGAACGCGCGGCCGTGCGGACCATGACCCGCGCCCTTGAAGAGGCCGGGTATCTGCGCCGCGAACGGACCCCCATCGTCACCGGCGGATCGCGCGTCAGCTACGTACTGACCGACCCCCGAGAGGGCGGGAACAGCCCCCTCGGGAACGGCGGGAAAACGCCCCCTCGGTCCGACCAGGGAGAGCAGGGCGTTTCCGCAGGTGAACCGAACGGCAGGAAAACGCCCCCTCGTTCCTCTCTAGAAGACCAGAAGAAGACTAAGACTCCTTCGGAGTCTTCACGCGCGACGAGGCTCCCCGCGAACTTCATCCCCGACGAGAGCCTGCGCGCCTGGTTCGCTGCCGAGCAGTTGCACCACGTGGTTGACGTCCGCACCGAACACGCCAAGTTCGTCGACTACTGGCTCGGTGCGCCCGGCGTGAAGGGCCGCAAGCACGACTGGCCCGCGACGTGGCGTAACTGGATGCGCTCGGCGGCCGAGCGCGCAACACGACGGCCCGGCAACGCCCTGGCGCCCACCTCCGGCGCGCCATACCGCCCGAGCACGACCGATCAGCGAGTCGGGCAGGCGCTCGACATCGCCCGAAAGTACGAGGAGCAGGGACTGTGAATCTCTCGGAAACCGCCCGCCTTCTGGGTGCCATGGCGTCCTTCGACCGCCGCACCGTCGGCGACGGCGATGTGGTCGCCTGGCAGGCCGTCCTCCCCGATGCGTCTTTTGAGGATTGCCTGGAGGCGGTCAAGCAGCACTACGCGGAGCAGACCGACTGGATGATGCCCGCCCACGTCCGGCGCGCCGTCCGGGACATGGTGAGCCAGCGGGACATGGCCGCCCGGCACACCGGGTGGGCGCCAGGGCAGGCCGGGGTGCCGAAAGATCGGCCGATGCCGACCGAGCTGCGGCCGTCGGCGGCGGAGACCGGGCAGGAGATCAAGCGGCTGGCTCTGAGTGACCTCCCGGCGGCCGTGGCCGATCTGGTGGCCCGCGTACGGGCCGACCTGCCGGAGGGCTCCAGGGAGGCGCTGAAGCCCCGCACGGTGGCCTGGGAGCGGGAGCACGCCGCGTTCCGGCGACAGCAGGACGCCGAGCCCAACCCTCACTACCGGCCGAAGACGGAGACGTGCACCGATCCAGGGGTCTGCTACCGCATAGATCACGCGCACAACTACCCGTTCAGGCCCGGCGCGAGGCTGACCCCTTGCGGCTGCGGACCGGAGCACGGACCCCAGTGCCCGACGCACGGGCCGCAGGCGACGGAGCGGTGCTGCGCGGACCAGGCCTGCCGGTGCGAGCCGGGAGAGTGCTACTGCATCACGGACGATTGACCGCTGGCGGCCATCGTGTATGCTGTGCGTAGACAGTCGATCGAGGAGGCACACGCATGGCAGAGCAGGAAACCCCCAAGGTCTGGGACAACGGAACCGCCCCGCACTCCAGCCTTGCCGAGGCGCTGGCCGCTTTTCAGGCCGAAGTGCCGAAGATGTCCAAGGACGAGACGGCCAAGGTCAAAAGCGAAAAGGCCAACTACACCTACGGCTATGCGGGCCTGGACCAGTTCGTCGAGATCGTCGAACCCGTCCTCGGCAAGCACGGCCTGGCCGTCACCTCACGCACCACGTTCACGCCTGAGGGCGTGTTCATGCTGGAGGTGACGCTGCTGCACGAGATGGGCGAGCGGGAGACGGCCTACTGGCCGCTGCCCGACCCCCGCCGGATGGGACCGCAGGACATCGGCTCGGCCATGACCTACGGCCGTCGGTATCTCGGATGGGGCCTGACCGGCACATTCCCCGGCGGCATCGACGACGACGGCAAGCAGGCGCAGGCCACGGCCCGCGAGAGCTGGGACAGCGCCCGGCCTGTGCAGGCCACCGTTCAGCAGGCCATGGACCAGCACCGGCGCGGCGTCAACCACACCGACGAGCCCGCACCGGCCACGCCGCCCAAGACCTCCTGGACCGACGATGAGGTGGCCGACTACCAGGCCAAGCTGACCCAAGTCGACCTGACGGCGGTAGGCAAGGCGTACGACTGGATGGCCAGCCGGGACCTGCACAACCGGGGCGTGGGCCCCTCCGGCAAGACGGCCACCCTCGTGCTGGCGCTGCGCCTGGCGGACACCGCACTGCTGCCGCAGACCACCCCGGAGGAGATCGCTGCCCTCAAGGCGATCGGCGAGACGCGGGGCCTGATGAAGATCAAGGTCTCGGCGACGGAGACCTTGGAGGAGGCGCTGTTCACGGCCCGGGAGCTGGCCCAGCACGCGGCGGACGCCGAGGGCTCGCAGGAGACCGCGCCCGAGGACACCGCCTACGACTCGGCCGACGTGCGATGAGGGACGGGACGATACTGCGCCGCGCGTTCGAGCTGGCCGGATTCACGCTGGCCCGCCAGCGGGTCCACCAGATTTGGCGCTGCCCCTGCGGGCACGCCCAGCTCGTCTGCCCTGCCACGCCCGGCAAGGGCCGATCGATAGCCAATACCCGGGCCGATATTGCCCGCACCCTGCGGGCGTGCAGGCCACAACCGATGAAGGAGTGCGCATGACCGACAACGTCCCCGGGGCCGTCCACGACGACGGCCCCGGGGGGTTGACCGACGCGGAGAAGCTGGCGGCGCTTGAGGCCTACCTGAAGGTGCTGAAGCCCGTCGCTGACGCGCTGCGGGCGAAGGTGACCGCCGACATGGGCCGGATGCACGTGGAGCGGGTCGGGGCGTTCCTGCCGGACGGCACCAAGCTGGCCGCCGTGGGCCACTCCGACGGCCGCAAGAGCGTCAAGATCACCGACGAGCCCGCCGCCCTGGCGTGGGCCGAGAGGAACTACCCGGACGAAGTGCAGACCGTACGGGTCGTCCGGCCCGCATTCCTGAAGAAGCTCCTCGACGTGGCGGGCTCGCTGCCCGTCGGCAGCGAGGGCCTGGACTCGGCCACCGGCGAGGTCCTGGGCTTCATCGAAGTAACCCAAGGCAAGCCGTACGTCACGGTCACCACCACCGACGAGGGCGTCGGGCGCATGGCGGCGCTCGCGAACGGCTTCGTCGCCATGCTGGAGGCCGGGGCGTGAGGCGGCTCATCCTGACCCTGGTGGCAGTCGTTGTGCTCGTCTCGACCACGGCCGCCGGATGTGGCGGCAACACTCCGGCCGAGCCGGACAAGTTCACCCGGGACTGCACGGTCAGGGGCGGCCACGTCTCTACGCAGCGGCACGGCCACGGCGTCAGGAGGGCCTGCCTGCCGCCGCCCGGGGGTTGGCAGTAACCGCGCAGGCAGCAAGGCATCATTCCATCGTTTTTGATCATGGAGGAGAGAGATGAGCAAGATCCGAATCGCCCTCGGCGCGGCGGCGCTGGCCGCGTTGATCGCCTGCGGCAGCCCCAGCCGTACCGACCGGGCCATCGACCAGGCCGCATCAGCGCCGGTCGTCGAGCCGACGACCAGGACCCCGACCGGGGCGGTGCCGACGCCCCGGGTAACCAAGACGATCAGCGCGGAACAGCTCAACGCCGCCGCATCGGCGCGCAGCTACCTGGACGGCGGACACGGCTTCTCCCGCAAGGGCCTGATCGAACAGCTCGAATACGAGGGCTACCCGGCCAAGGCGTCCACGGCCGCCGTGGACTCGCTGGGCGTCGACTGGAACGCGCAGGCCGCTCGCTCGGCCAAGAGCTACCTGAGCGGGCAGGCGTTCTCCAGCAAGGGGCTCACCGAGCAACTGGAGTACGAGGGCTTCACCCACGCTCAGGCCGTCCACGGCGTCAAGGCTGCCGGGCTCTGATGTCCCGCCGACGTGCCCCCGTCCGACGGTGGCACGTCGGCGATCGGTGCATCGCCGCGTACGAGGTGCGCATGGGCCACCGCGATCGGCACGTGACCCGCACCTACTGGCGGCTGGGGGTGGTGGTAGCCGTGCGCGGCGACCGCCTGGTAATCCAGTCCCACGGCCACCTGCACGTCCACCCGTGGTGGGAGCTGCGAGACGCGCCCCGGCAGTACCGGGCCTGGCGGTTCCGGCGACCCCTATCCTGAGGCGCATGCAGCTCGTGCAGCTCGCCCGCGACCTCGGCTACGCCATCCGCGCCTCCTTCGCAGTGACCCCCAAGGGTGCGGCGGGGGAGGCGCGGCTAGACGCCTACTGGACGGCGGGCGAGGGGGCGGCGAAGATCCGCTGGCCGGAGCCGTGCGCGTTCTGCCGCTGCCTGGACCATCTGGGCAAGTACGTGAAACCTGAGCAGGTCAAGGGGCACTGCGCCCGGCTGGAGAAGAAGGCAACCGGGCATTGGCCGAATCCGGAACACAGCAAGACCAGGCACTGCCCCTGCTGACACCGCCGTGGTGTATGCTGGTGGCATACACGAGGAGATGAGCAGGATGGACACAGCCACCCGCATCGCACGGGCCGGAACACAGATGACTCCCAAGCAGCGCCGCCGGATGGTCAAGAAGGCGGGCCGCGACCCGTACGCCATCGTCATCCGCGACGACGGCATGGGCTACCCGCCCAGCAGGCAGGGCTACCGCGAGGTCGTCGACGCCCGGCACGCCCCGGCTCCGGACGAGCCGGTCCGGTGAGCTTCGAGATCGCCAAGGCCCTCGCGCAGGCCCGTTCGTACGGGTCGTGCGAGGGCTGCCGTGCGTTCAGGGACCTGGACCCGCACCACCGGATGACGCGTGGCATCGGCGGCGTGCACCGGGCCGGGTCCGACGTGTCGAACGATCCCCGGAACCTGCTCATGCTCTGCCGCACTTGCCATGACTTGACGCTTTCCGACGCTGCCGGGTGCGTGGCGGTCGGCTGGGTGGTCGAGCGGCGGGCCGGGGTCGACCCGCGCGAGGTTCCGGCGAAGATCCACACCGTGAACGGCTACGGCTGGTGGTACCTGACCGAGGCGGGCGGCTACGAGTGGGCCGACGACCTGAACATGAACCCCTTCTACGAACTCAGCTACGACGCGCTCGCCCTCATAGACGGGCCGAGCTGCCAGGAGCCGACCTGCCCGGACTTCGGCGAGGGCACCTGCCCGGCCGAGCACGCCGAACCCCGCAAGATCAAAAACCAGGAGGAAGACACCGCATGATGCTCCCCCGTATCGGCTCAGCCGACCACGCCGCGATGGTCACCCACGACCGGCACCCCGGCGTCGTGACCGCCCTCGCCTGGCTGGCGTTCTCCCACCTGCCCGACGAACTCCAGTCCCTGTCGGCGCCCATCTACACGGCCGCCGTCGAGCTGCTGGAACGCATCCCCACCGACTCCGCCGAGCTGACCACCGCACTGAACACGCTCGTCGAGGCGAAGGACTGGATGGTCCGCGCGGGCATCCGCTCCGACTACGGCAGGCCCGGCCCGGTCCCGCGTCCGGCCACCGTCATGGACCCCCCGAACCCGGCCCTCACCTTCGGGGACCTCCCGCCGTTCGGGCCGGTCCAGGATCGGCCGCAGGCATGAGCGCGCCCATCGTTCACGCGCACGGGCAGCACGGCTGGCACCAGCACGACGCCGACGAGTACGAGCTGCACCAGCGGCCGATCACCGACGAGGAGGGTCCGAAGCCCGTCATGGGCGGCCATCCGGCGCAGCTCACTGACGGCTTCCACACGATGGAGGAGCTGTACGACCACCGGCGCGCCCTCACGGCAGCCCTCGCCGCCGAGCGGGCGGACATCTCCTGGCGGTCCAAGGCACACCACCCCGACGACAGCCCGATGTTCGAGGGCGGCTACTTCGTCGTGGGGATCGACACGCCCGCCGGGACGATCACCTACCACTACAAGCTGACCCACTGGGACGACTTCGCCGAGGTGCCCGAGGTGGAGCACGCGCCGAAGTGGGACGGGGCGGACCCGGGCGCCACCGTGACCCGGCTGCTGGCCTGGGCGCGCGACATGGACGTGCCGGTGCAGATGACGGCCCCCGACCTGCCGACGTTCGGGCCGCAGACCCCCATCGGGTGACCAGCCGGGGGGAACGGACTCAGCGCCGGGCGGATGAGCGGCGAGCCGCCAACGCCCGGCGCCGGGAACTGCTGGAGATCCAGAGGTCGTACCGGCCCAGGCGCAAGATCAAAAACGGCGAGGAGTCAGGGCCCCAGCAGGGAATACGCCGCAACCTTGAGCTGCGCGGAGTCGACGTTCCATAGCAGCTGCGAGCCGTAGAACTGCAGCGGGAACGGGCCGACGAGCTGCGTGCCGGACGCTGACCCCGGGACCGTGTACGAGCGCGGCCCGGCGGTCAGCCCGTCCACCCCATTGACCACCGTCACCGTCAGCCCGTGCGGGTTGGTGTCACCGGATAGCACGGCGAGGAAGGTCGCCCCGTCGTTGGGGCTGACGTTGCCGTTGGTCACATCCCCGGCCACCGAGGGCGCCGGGAAAGGCGTCTGCACGAGACGGCTCACGCTGGCCACAGCCAGAGGGGTGCGCCCGGCCATCAGAAGCCCGACGGGGGCATGATCTTGCCAGGCACGAGGGCCCGGCCCAGGTTGTCCTTCGGGGCCGCCACGGGCGTCACATGCTGCCGGGCGTAGGCGGTTAGCAGCACCTGGAGCACTCCGGCTGCCACGTCCGCCCAGTGCGCGGCGGACCCGGCGAGTACGCCGGTGGACTGAAGCGTCACCAGCACGGCCAGCACAGTGGTCGACCACGCCACCAGAGTGGCGATGGGGGCCTTCTTGAACGGGTTCATGCCGCCGCCAGCTTGGCGATCGCCGCGTCCACGGCAGCCGAGACGGCGATGGTCACCTCGGCCTGCGAGATGTCATCGCGGTCGGCAGGCAGAGCCGCCACCACTGCCGCCGCGATGCTCGCGGAGCCACCCAGAGCCTTGACCGCTGCGAGGGCTTGCGAGGCGTACGTCTTGGCGGCCACCGAGTTGTTGTACGTGTTCGTGACGTAGCTGGCCAACGACCAGTACTCGTTGGGGGTGCCGTCCGCGTTCTTGGACCCGGGCGGAGCCTTGAACACGTTGTCCGTGTTGGCCAGCGTCTTGACGTCGGCGGCGGTCAGGGGCATGTCTTCCTCCGTGATGTGCCAGGGGCGAGTGTCGGACTCGCTCGTGTGCTTGACCGAGATGTGCACGTGGCCCGTGTGCGGGTCCGATCCGTCGTAATCCCGAACCTTGCCCGGCTGGACCGTGGTCGACACGATCTCCCGGTTGTAGATGGCATAGGCCATCCGGGGGTCCAGCAGCTCGGCCAGTCGGGCGAACAGGCGCTTGGCGTCGGCGGCCGTGAAGTGCTTCCCGTCGATCATCGGGTCCGCCGCGTTGACCGACCCGTCCTTGTCCGGGTTGTGGTCGGACGGTTCTCCCTGGTGCGCCTCGTCCCCGATCGTGCCGATCGTGACGCCGGGGTGCTCTGCCTTGATCTCGTTGATCAGCACCTGGAGATCCGGTGCGACGTGCCAGCTCATCTGCGCTCCTCCCAGGCGGCCGGGCGACTGTCTGCCTTACGGTACGCCTGCGCCGTCCGCCACCGCCGCATGAGTTGAAGATCAAAAATGATCCAGGAACGCCAGCCGAGCACCAGCGGCATCCCGACGGCGAAGGTCGCGACGCGCAGCCAGACGAACCAGGGGGCGTCGAACAGGTGAGAGATCGAGCTGAGATCCAGCACCCACGAGATCATCAGCATGTACCAGAAGACGTGCCAACCGCCCCGCGAGCGCCAGAAGCGGGCCAGGCCGACGAAGAGCACGAGACCGACGGTGGAGATGACCGCCGAGAGGTGGATGCCGATGGTGCCCAGAAGCTGAGGCGTCACTCGCGGCCTCCCAGGATTGCCTCGATCAGCGGTCCGATGTGGTTGTCCGTGCGCAGCTTCTGCAGGGAGGCCGACACAGCGTCCACGCGTGGGGTGATCCGCTCGACCTGGCGCTGCTGCGCCTGGGCGGTGTCGCGCAGGCGCTCAGCCGCACGTACCGCCTCCTGCGACTGCTGCACCTTCTTGCGCCACCGCCACCACGTCACGAGGAACCACCTCGGCTTCTAGTGTCCCCCCGGCCCGCGCGCTGATGCAGGGCGTTCAGGACTTTGTCCTGATTCTCTGCGAGCACCATAAGCTTCCCCACCGATTCCACGAGTGACCTGACGCTCTCAGTATTCGCGGCCACCCCGGCTTCGGCGATCTCGGCCCGCTTCTCGGCGCTCTCCCGCAGCAGCTCGGCGACCCGGTTGGAGACGACCTTCCCCCCGAGCAGTGCGTAGAACACCGCGATCAGCGCGGAAACCAGAATCCCAATCAGATACCAGGGCAAATTCTGCGCGTTCACCAAGGTCATCTCGCCCCGTTCTCCCGTACCTGCTTAGACCAATCCTTTCATAAAGGTCTGACGAATCAGGAAACGGTGGGCAGTGCGACCATCATCAAGCTCAGCGACGGCGGGATCACGTTGTCCGTGTTGAACGGCCCGGCGGGCGTGCCCGTCCAGAACATCTTCAGCTCCAGGAAATCGCCCGCCACGAGCTTCCACATCGAAAGCACTGACGCCCACTGCTGGCCGGTGACCGTGCTGACCGGAGCCCACTTCTCGCCCTGCACGCCGGTGCCGCCTGTCGCACCGTTGATGGCGACCGTGGCCTGAACGACGCCGCTCGTGCCCAGCGCCGAGCCGATGTTGATGCCGCCGAACCCCGCCGCCAGAACGACGCACGGGACGGGCGCGGTCAGGCGGGTCGGGGCACCAGCGCTAAACCAGGCGCCGTTGGACAGCGGGCTGTTTGCCCCGTTGTTCAGCACGACTGTGTCGAAAGAAATCGCGGTCAGGCTGCCCTTCGTAATGCTCTGTACTGCATTACGAGACACGGCGACCGAAGCGAACTTCGAGAAATTCGTGCCCAGCGTCGCGGTCGAAACCAGCCCCTGATCGATATCCGCCGCCATGGACTGCACGTCGGCGGCGTTGACGACGTCATCGGTCCACGGGTAACGCAGCCGCAGGTTCGGCGTCTTGCGCATCGCCATATCAGTTCACCGGCCCCAGGTACATGCCCCAGAAACGCGACCCCAGCTGAATCGCTTTCTGAGTGCTTCCGTTGAGGTTGAGTTGGCAGAAGGCCGAGCCCTGGAAAACGGGCGCCATCCCGAACACGTTGATCCACTCGCCGCCGGTGTTGGTGTCGTCGTTGCGCTGAAAGAAACTCGTCGTGGACACAAGGCTCGTCACCTGATCGGTGGAATTCACGGCGATGCGACCCATGTTCATGTCGCCGACAACCGGGGTGCCAGAAACGATGTTGACCAGGATCATCGCCCCGAAAAGCCACCACGAGGGCTGCTGATTGTTCGGCTGCAACCACGACGACTGTCCCACTGTGAGACCGCCCGTGTTGTCCCATTCGATGGCGCCGACCGAGAAGTTCTGGGAGCCCGCGATGAAGCCGCTGCCGGTGACCGTCTGCCGGGCGATGAACGACGGGCGGCCGATGAACGCCCTGAACGGCGCCTGCTCGGCGCGCAGGTCCTCGTCGATCGCCATGGCCAGGCGGAAGGAATCCTGGACGTCCGCGAAGTCGGTCGTGAGGGGGTACGGGTAGCCCTCGACCGGTGTGGTTGCGCTCATGCGAAATAGTCCGAGACCTTGATGGCGGACAGGGCCATGTATTGGATGACGTACGTCGTCGCGAGATTGTTCGGGAACATCGTCATGCCGTACTGGATGGGCGTCGTCGGGTCCGTGGAGTAGGTGAGCATGGACATGTGCCCGCAGCCTCCGACACCCAGATCGTTTGTCTGCACCGCGTTGGAGCGGAAGTTCACCGCCGGTTCCCCGATGGCAGGGCCGGTGCCGAATGCGAACAGGGACAGGTAATTGCTCGCGGCCTCCGTGAGTCGGATTTCGAAGGTTACCAACCAGATGCCGACCGGCAGATACAGCGATGTGTTGTCATATCCGAGGTTGGTGTCCGTGCCGACGTTGAATTCGGTGGCGTTGAAGACGAGGGTGCCGCCGAACGTGGCCGTGTCGATGGGCACGTTGCTGTTGCTGACCCGCACGCGCGGGAACAGCCCGGCGAGCGAGGTCAGCGGGTCGATCGTGGCCATGGCGGCGTCAGCGGCGTCGGCCAGCGACTCCAGGGCGGTCTGCTTCGGGTAGGTGATGGCCGGGTCGTAGCACATCGGGTCCGTCGTGGCGGGCATCGGCAGGTTGTACGAGCTGGCCAGGACGCTGCGGTACCGGGTGGTGATCGTGCCCGCCACCGTCGACTCGTCACGGGCGTGGATGCCCACCGACCGGCCTGCGGTGTAGTCGGTGAAGCTCGGATCGGTGGCGGTCGCCATCCAGCCGCCCGGCGGGGTGCCGCCCACCACCCACAGCTTCAGCTGCATCACGTTGGTCTGCAGCGTGCGGCTCCAGAAGATCGAATACCGCAGGTTGTAGAAGGTGTTCGCGACGTAGGTCAGCCCGGTCGCGGTTGTCGAGATGGTCACCAGGCTGCCCGCGACGAGCTTGGAGAAGCGCAGCGAGATCGCACCTCCGGCGGCGACCATCATCGAGCCGACGAAGTAGTTGCTCGGACTGGACAGCTTCGCGGCGAAACCGGCGGTGGCCAGGTTGGTGGCCGGTATCGCGGTGAACGCCACCTGCCCGGTGATGTCGACGTCCTGCGTCTGGAAGTCGATGTAGCCGATCTTTTCCCCGCTGGTGGCGATCGCGATGCTGGCCTGGCTGGGTGCCACGCTGAACTGCGTCGCGACGCCGGACAGCGTGTAGACCTGGCCGGAGGTGGCCGTGCCGAGCCCGTTGGCCACGGTCCGGTTGAACGTGTCGCTGTACCCGGTGGTGGCCATTCAGTACGCCTCTACCCTGTAGGAGAGCTGGGTGGGGGTGGTGCCCGTGCGGTAGATCCACAACGTCACACCGGCGGCGGAGAGGCCGGTGTACGAAACCTCCAGCACGGCCGAGCCGGGCACGGTCGTGTTGGCGGTTACCTGGCAGGCGAAGTTGTCGCCCACCAGGGCGACGGGGAAGACCACGGCGAGCGACGTGGGGGTGTTGGCCACGGGAGTGATGGTCACGACGCCGACGGCAGCGCTCGGCCCGGCCTGGGTGAGACCCAGGATCAGCCACGAGGAGTCCTGCCGGAAGACCGCGACGACGTCCCCGACGTTCGGGATGTACGAGCCGAGCACGCCGACGCCGGAGGAGATCGTGCCGCCGCTCACGGACAGGGTGAGCGGGGAGACCTCCGCGATGGTGGCGGTGCGCATGCCGTTGCCGATCCCGGCGGCCTTCTGCGTCTGGTGCGCCAGCCTGGTGCTCACGACGCCACCGGTGCATACGCGCGCAGGCTCAGACTCATGTCGCCAGTCTCCCGCAGGGGCAGGGTGAAACCGACGACCACCTGCACGCTCGCGGCGTCCTCGGCGCGCATGGCGATCAGATCGCCCAGTTCGAGGGAGGCGTCGGGCACGATCGACACCGGGTCCCAGACCTGGGTGATGGCGGTCGCGGCCTTCAGGGCGGACTGCGCGGCGGCGAGGCACTGCGACTGCGTCAACGCCGCCTGGTTTTGGATCAAGAGCGGCTTCTTGCCGAAGTTGCCCAGGTAGTTGGTGGGGGAGCCCTCGATCACGTCGCGGACGATGGCGTAGACCGGGGCCGTACCGTCCTGCCGTTCCGAGGCGAACACCACGCTGTTGTAGACGCCGGTGCGGGACACGCTGATCTGCCAGTCGGCGACGGTGTTGCTCACCCCTGGTGCCGCGTTGGTGCCGTCGGCCAGGGTGACCTGGGCGACCTGGCCCGGGTTGGTCCACGGCACGAGGCGCTGCACGAACGACCCGTCGGCGAGCGGGTACCACAGCATGGCGACGGTGGCGCTCATGTCGTCGAGGGCCTGCGCCCGGTCGGACTGCCAGGCCAGAGGCGGGATGAGCACGCCGGTCAGGTCAGAGGTGCCGAACGTGGCGTCGGAGAGCGCTCCCTGCACGAGGCGCCGGAACTCGGTGGTGATCGTATTCGTCGTCACCGAGGACTGCGGGCTCTCGAATTGCGCGTCCACAACGTCGGCGGCGAGATCATTAGCGGACACGCTGACCGATCCGTTGCGGCCCATCTGGACCTGCTCAATGCGCCCGTAGAACACCGGGAACTCCGCGAGCGAGCCATCCCCGTAGACGATGCCACGGGAGGCGCGCAGCCGGTTCCCGAACGGGGTCAGCAGCCCGCCCGTGTCGACGCTGCCGTTCGGGAGCAGCGGGAACCAGGACCGGTCTACCGACAGGCTCAGAACGCGCGCCACCCGGCTGTTCAGGGTGGCGCGCACGCTGCCGTCGATGATCGGCAGATTGGACAGCAGAACGTCGCCCTGCCGGTCGAGCACGTCGATCTGGTTGAAGACCGTGTGCGGGCGCGTCAGCGCGTCCCGGTACTGCGCGTCGAGACCCCCGGCCCACACCATCAGCCAGCCAGCCCTTGCAGGACCTGTGTCCAGGTCAGCCCGGCGGCGGTGACCAGCGCCCAGGTCGCATACCGGTTGCAGGTGTCCTGCCAGCGGGCGCCCACGGTGCCCTGCATGGGGCCGCCGGGTGAGCTCACGACCGCGTGGGGCAGCGAGAAGACGCGGATGGGGAACCTGTGGTCGGGCAGCACCCGGGCGATCGAGTCGGCGGCGACGGACAGGTACCGGTCGGGCAGGCCGTACTCGTCGGGCGCCTGGAAAAGCAGCGGTGAGCCGGGCGCCAGCAGCGTGATCAGCCGGTCCCGGTCGGGGAAGGTGCGTGACACCAGAGTCAGGGTGGACGTGGGTGAGCTGCGCACCTTGGAGACGACGACCGGGTTCGGCTGGTTGTTGACGTTGAACGTCGCCGCGTTGGCCGCCTGCTGCTCGACGTCCAGGCTCTGCCAGAAGACACCCTCCGCCGGGATGCACAGCGGGTTCGGGTCGAACGCGAAATCGACCCGAACATTGTTGCCGGGACGCAGCGGATCCTTCAGCTGGCTGGCCCCCAGCGACGGCAGCAGTGCGCCGCCCGAGGTCGCCGAACCGGCGGCAGAGACCACGGTGATCGAGCTGACGCTGACGATGGTCGTCGCGGCCGGGGTGCCGGACATCGTCATGAACGCCTGCACGGACACCGTATTGGCGGGGGCGACCGCAGTGGCCGTCACGACGGTTGCGGCCAGCACGGTGGCGGAAGTGCTGGTACTCGACAGGATGGCCCCGGCGGCATCCCGGAAGCTGATCCCCACGGAGACGCCCTGCGACACATTGGCGGACATGGTGGCCGTCACCGTGAACGAGGCGCCCGGCGTGGCCGCGATGTCCTCCGCCCGGATCGTCGGGGTCGCCGTCGCCCCCGCCGTGAAGAACGACAGGAAGTCGGCGCCGGACCGCGAGGAGGTGGGCCGGATGGTGACGGCCGCGTCGGTGGGGTACCACGGGTCGACGTAGCCACCGGCGAACGTCGGGTTGGCGTTCAGGGTCACCAGGGGGGCCGCAGCCGTGTAGTAGACCGCACTGTCCAGCGGCGCCTCCGTGTCATACAGGACCGCCTTGTACCCGGCCTGCATGGGTGCGTACGCAACGCCTGCGATGGTCGTCGAAGAGCCGTGGCCGCGCACCGCAGTGGTGGCGCCGGTTGCCGGGTCGACCCGGTTCACCAGCACGTAGGGGGCATCGATGTCACTGAAATCGACGTCAAGTCTGATCTGGGACTTCGCGCTGTCGGCGGTGGCGGTGATCGTGGACATCAGCTCACCTCGTCCCGTACGCCAGCTCGTTGGCCTGATCGTTCATCTTCTTGTCGATCTGCGTGTCGAGAATATCGGTGATCTCCCGGGTGCCGAGGTAGACCTTGACCAGCGTGGTGCCTGCGCTGCCCAGCTTGCTGCCGAGCATGTCGAGCAGGCCCGTGCTCTTGGCGACGGCCGCCGCCCGGGACGGGTCGCTCATCGGGACCACGGCCTCCGGCCCGGCCTCGCCGACGACCGCGAGGGTGGGCGCGTTGACCATGCCGCCGGACGCCAGCAGAGGAATGTTCGGAAGCCCGATATGGATCAGGCTTCCGACCCGGTTGATGCCGGAGTTGAAGCTGCCGATCACGGAGTTGATCCCGGACCGGAGCCCGGACAGGATGTCATGCCCCACGTTGCGCATGAAGCCGGAGATGCGGCCGGGCAGGTTCTTGACGAAGGTCACCACCGCGTCGGCGCCATCGCGCACCTCGCGCCTCGCCCAGTCCCATGCATTCTTGAACGCACCGCCGATGATGCCGGGCAGCTTGGCCACGAACCCGGCGATCTTGCCGGGCAGCTCGGTGAAGACGAAGATCACGGCGGCCACGCCCGCGTCGAGGGCGGCCCTACCCAAGGAGAAGGCCAGGTTCCACAGGTCGACGAACAGGTGTCCGATCCCCTTGATGGCCTCCCAGATCAGGCCGGGCGTCTTGATGAAGAACGCGAGGATCAGGCCGATGCCGACGCCGATGGCGAACCCGGCGGCGTTGAGGGCGTTGAGGAAGAGTTGCCCGAGCAGGGCGGGGAGCGCGCTCAGGACCGCCCAGATCCGGCCGGGGATGCTGGCGAAGAAGCCGGGCAGGGTGACCGTGAACCAGTTGCCGATGTCCTTGCCCACCGACATGATCCACTGCCAGATGCCCGAGAAGAAGCCCTTGATGGCACCCCAGGCGGAGGTCAGCGCGCTGGTGACCGCACCCCAGTTCTTGTAGATCAGGTACGCCCCGGCGGCGATCGCGGCGATGGCCAGGATGATCCAGCCGACCGGGTTGAGGGCGTCCACGATCCCCTCTGCGACGGCGACGGCGAGCAGGGCCACCCGGTACGCCATCCACGCGGTAACCGCAGCAGCGAGCAGATCAGGATGCTTGGCGAGCAGGTCGGCGATGGACACCAGGAACGGCGTGATCGTGACCAGGGCGTCGGCGAACGTCCCCGCGAACGTCCCCGCGAGCTGGCCGACCACCGGGAGCAGCGGCGTCAGCACCTGCGCCATGGTGGACAGCGCGGTATTCAGCAGCCGGAACAGCTCGCTGAGGGCTTCCTTGCCTTGGGCGGTGGCGAAGAACGCGGCCAGCTGGCCGACTAGCGTGGTCAGGAAGCCGAGGGCTTGGGCGCCGTCCGCCTGGAGGGCGGAGATGATCGCGGTGACAAGATCAAAAACGCTGCCGAGAAAGCCGCCCAGCTGCTTCAGGATCACCAGGGCGTCATTGAAGAACTGCGCCAGCGCCCCCGAGGCCGCCGCCTTGTCGATGAACTGCGAGAAGGTCATCAGCATGTTCGCGAGGCCGCCGGAGAGGCTGGCGAACAGCGGGCCGCCCACGGCCGCCAGGGTGACGAACGCGCCCGCCACGGCGCCGAGAGCCGGGATGAACGGCTTGATGGCCTCGTGTGCGGAGGTGAAGATCGACGCGATGTCCTGCTTGCGGCTACCGAACGCGCTGAGGAAGCTGTTGCCCACCTTGCCGAGATCCTTGGAGATCTGAGTCAGCCCGGTGTGCAGCGTCGGCAGCAGCGTCTTGGACACCCGGGTCAGCGTCCCGGACAGCTGGGCGAAGAAGACCTCTTGCACGTCCTGCTGCAACTGCTTGAACGCCGGGTGCAAGTTTTTGATCTCCATGACGAAGGCGCGCGCCGACGGCGTGAGCTTCTTCATGGCCTCGTCGAACTGCGCCGCCTTGGCTGGATCGAACGCGTTCTTCAGCGCCCCGCCCACCCCGTCGAACGCCAGCTTCAGCGCCACCCCGGCAGTGATGGCGGTGGCGATCGCGGCGGGCAGCGTCGCGGCGAGGGCGGTGGCGGCCGGTGCGAGGGCGGCGACCAGCTCAACGGCGACGGCGATCAGCGCGGGCAGGAAGAGGGCGGCACCGGCCTTGAGCCCGGCGGAGAGGCCCTTCCACAAGGAGGACCCGCCCTTGCGGCCCTCCTTGTCCATGTTCTTGTCGATCTTGTTGTCGACGCCCTTGCCCAGCTCGTCGGCCGCCGACTCGCCCGCCTTGGTCGCCGACTTGTCCAGCTCCTCGAACTTCAGGCCCTTGGTCTGCTCGTCGAGCGCCTTCTTGATCTCCTGACGCAGGCCAGGCGTGAACTTCGACAGGTCGGCGAACACCTGCACGAACGCCCGACCCAGCACACCAGCCATGACTCAGGATCCTACGGGTGCAGGCGGCTGGGCCTGGCCCATCAGGGCCGCGAACGCCGACTCGGCCGCCCGCTGGTCGTACATCTCCTCCGCCTTCACGCCCTCCACACCGATCGGGGGCAGCCGCAGGTCGATGTCGAAGCGGTTGCGTTCCTTCTCGTCCATCGTCCGCACGCACACCACGTAGATCGCATTCAGGGCCGCCGCCAGGCTTACCGCGTTCAGGTCCACCCCGAGCCGGGTCAGTTCGCCGCCGATGATGTGCCAGGACGCGCCGGACGAGCGGATCAGCCGGTCCGCCTCCCACCAGGGCCGTCCCGCCGCCGCCGTGAGCAGCTCCCGCGAGCGTGTGGCGATCAGCTCGGGCGTCACCTTCTCGTCCAGCAGCAGGTCAGTGATGCGGTCCTCCGCGCCGTCGCCCATCATCCCGGGGATCAGTGGCAGCGGCACATCCTCGTCGAGGATGGCGAGGAACCAGTCGGCCGCCGGACGGGCGGGCACCACGAAGGTCTCCCCCGCCAGCTCTACCTCAAGCGCCCAGATTCGCAGCGCGGCGAGGGCGTCAGCCGCCATCGAACCGGCGCATGGCGTTGGCGTTGTCGACCGCTTCGCGATAGCCCTGCTCGTATGCGGCTTTGCGCATGTGATCGTGGCGCCAGAAGTGGAACGGCAGCCACACGGCCAGCACCACGTAGGCGGCCAGCTGCACCGGCCACGGCACGTAGGTGGCGATGTACTCCGTCCACGGGATCGTCCAGCCGGTCGGATGCCACAGCCCCGCCACGACCTCCATGACGATCGCCGCCAGGGTGATCCCGAGGAACACGACAGTCCAGATGACCCGCTTCACGCGCAACCCGCTCATCGACTCCCCCTCAGCCAAGCACCTGGTAGGCGAACACGTAGGTCGTGCTGATCGCCGGGGCCACCCCGAAACCGATCAGGGCCTGCGTCGGCGAGATCGCCTGCGCGTACGCCTGCCGGGCCGCCGCGATCGCGCTGACCGGCGTCAGCGAGACGGCGGGGGTCACGCCCCACGAACTGGCGAACGTCAACGTCACGGCGGTGCCGGTACCCACGCCGGTGGAGGCGGTGGTGATGGACACGGTGCCGCGCATGTCGTTGCCGGACACGGTGACGGAAGCACCGTTGCCGCTGGTGCCGATCGCCGGTCCGAGCGTCACCCCGGGGGCGGTGGTCGGCGCCGGGATGTTGATGTGCCCCTTGGTGGAGTCCAGTTCGATCGCCGGGGTCGAGTAGAACGGGTCGGAGTACATCCGGGCCAGCATCCCCCCGATGATCTCCAGGCGGTTGCTGGCGGTGTTGACGTTGACGACGTCGCTGCCGTTGCTCGTCAGTAGGAACGCCTGCCCGACACCGGCCGGGATGTCGAACACGTGGCGCCCGAGCAGCAGTTGCAGGCTGATCGCGGCGTTGGCGCCCCGCGTCGCCGCGCCCGCCCCGGCAATCCTGTAGCGGGAGAAGCCCGTGTTCGGGGTGCCCCACAGGGCGGTGCCGGTGGGCTGGTAGACCGTGGCGTCGATGGCGTTGGAGCCCGCGTCGTTGACGACGTTGATCGCCGCGTGCGCCGCGTCCACCCCGGTGAAGCCGAGCATGGTCGTGTCGACCCGCACCCCACTCACGGGGTGCGTGAGGTCGCCCAGCTGAATGCCGCAGCCGTCCGCCGTGAAGCCCTGGTAGATGACCAGGACGCCGCCGTTGACCTGGCACAGGTTCGCCCGGATGAGGACCTGACCGCCGCCGGGGGCGGAAACCTCGCTGATGCATTCGAACAGGTGGGTCTGGCTGTCGAGCACCCAATCCCACAACGGGGAGCCCCACACGTGGCCGCCGATGATCTGGGTGCCCGCCGACGAGTAGAGCCCGGTCGACTCCTGCCCCCAGTAGCCGTAGGCGGTGGCCAGATCGGGGCCGAAAATGGTCAGGTCGAAGGCGCGGGAGTCGTGCGGGCCCCTGTTCTGCCAGCCGTAGGTGTCGAAGGCGTTGATCTTGACGCCGAGGTAGCGGGACTCCATCGTCTTGCCCGGAATGCCCGACCCGCCGAAGTCGCGCCACTCCGTATACATGCCCTTGGCGACGTTGGTGAAGCTGACATCGGTGATGTCGAAGTTGTACCCGTACAGGCGGATACCGTCCGGCTTGACCGTCTGATTCGCCTTGTTGCCGTCGACCGTCAGATCCCGGATCCCCCAGCCGCCAGGGCCGCCCTCGACGCCGGTGCCGGTGAGCGAGTTGAAGCCCGCCGTCGTGATCACGGCGGCGGCGTTGACGTTGTCGGCCAGCTTGATCGTGGTCCCGAGACGACCGGACCCCTGCCAGACAGTGTTCGCGTTCTTGGTCAGACCCGTCACGTAGAAGATGCCCGGCGCGAGGCTGATCATCGACCGGCCGCCGTTCTCGGCCCCCTGAATCGCCGCCGTATCCGCGACGCCGGTGACATCCCCCGAGGGAGTGACCACCGACAGCAGGGACGACGGAACATACGACACCCCAGGTAGCGCGGCACCGTTGGGCTGAAACACGTCGGCCAACTCAACCGAGGTGACCTGATAGTCAAACTGCGCGGTGCCGGTGACCCAGTTGACGCCGTTGGCGATGACCACCTGCACCAGATACGACCAACCCACGGGCGTCCAGTCGGGGTCGTTGGTCGCCGGGAGCTGCACCGTGCACTGCCCGTTGACCAGAGTCCCGTCAATGTCGAACGGCGGGACGATGCTGTTGTCCACCGCGCCGACCAGGGGGCCCTGGCTGGTGAAGGTGATGGTGCCGGACGATCCGCCGCTCGGCGGCAGGTCGAGGCGGCAGTGCACGGTGACCAGGGTCAGGCCAGCAGGGAAGGACATCAGCCATCTACCTCCGCGTCGCGCTCGGCGATCGCCTGCCGCAGATAGCACGCCAGGTCGAGCGCCTCTTCGTATGCGTCCCGCAGCGCGTCCCGGCCGTTGAACGCCTGCAACGGAGTGCCGTACCGCTGGATACCGACCCGCAGCCGGGTCTCCAGGTCGTCGATCACCATGCCCTGCACCGACGGCCGCCCATTGGGTGTCGGCATCGGTTGCTCCGTCGGGGCGGTCATACCGTCACCTGCGGGTCCAGCTTGGCGCAGGCGCCATCCGGCAGCTCCGCGCCGTCCTCGTGCTCCACGGCCGCCGACAAGCCCTCGTCGATCAACACGAGGCCGCCGTGCGTCCAGGTGCCCGGCGTCGGATCCTGCCCCTCCGGTACGGCGATGCGGGCAAGGTCGTAGTCGAGCAGGGTGGCCCCGCACCAGGCGCAGCGCTGACGCAGGTACCGGCCGCCGATCACCACGTGCACCCCGGCGATGTGTACGACGGCAGTCACCAGGCTTGCCCCGTCTTCTCGGAGGTCGCCCAGGCCACGGCGGCGGCCAGGGCCAACATGGCGTGCACCTGGGCCCGCGCAACAAGCTGCTCCTGAGTTGGCGGGACCTTCCCGTTGGCCTTCTCTAGCAGCTCCTCGGCGGCCTCGTAGTGCTCCGGGCCGGTCATCGCCGCCGCCGGACCGGCGCTGCTGCCTTCTTGGCGGCGGTCGTCGTGCCGTTGAACTTCTCGCCCGCCATACGGATCGACGAGAAGACCTCCTCGGCCTTGACGTCGCCGTCGATCATGGCGTCTTCGAGCCATTCCTTGTCGTCGTCCTTGACGATCATGCCGTCGACGATCTTGCCGAGGGTGCCGAGGTTGCGGACCAGACGATCCCGCATCTCCTGAGGGATCTCGGAATCGTTTTCGATCTTGCCGGTGGGCAGGCCACGGGCAACCCTGGCCAAAACCACCAGCGCCCCATCGGTCGGCTTACGCATCTCGACCTTCCGGCCGCCCAGCTCAACCAGCACCGTCAATTCGCTCACAGCATCACCGCGACAACTGAGATCAGGCGGCCTTCGGGGATTACCAAGATGGTTTCCTCCCCCTTCGGGTCCTGAAAGACCAGCGTCGCGCCGAGGAGGTTGATCCTCGTCCTGTAGTCCATAACCATGGAGGCGATCAGCGGGCCGCCGCCCAGATCCGACGACTCGTCCAGCCATCTCACCTTGAGATTCTTCATGTCTTCCTCCTCCTACAGATCTCCGCCGCTGGCGTCTGCTGCCGCGCCGGATTGCATCTTGTAGCCCTCGCTGGTCGCGACTTCGCGTAGGGAGTCCCTCAGCCACGGGCGTCCCCGTCGGGCGGGCTGGTGGACCCATTTGCGCACCATCGGCTGGCCGTGCCAGACGAATGCGAGGGCCTTCTTGGTCTTCGGGTAGATGGTGAGGGCGCGGCGGCCTTCGTGCACGGCGAGCGCGTACTTGACCTTGGTGAACACCTCACCCGTGATCTTGTTGGCGCCGTTTGTGATCTTGAACTGGTGGCTCGCCCGCAGATTACCGTGGAGCACGGGCGTCATCACCCGGGCCCGGTTGAGCACCTTGAGCGTCGTCTTCACGACCTCGCGGCCCACATCGTCCTGCAAGATCCCCTTGATGACCGGCAGGAACAGGTCAACCCTGGTCGACTTCACCCCGCCCGGCATCCGGAACCTCCTCCGTCACGTCCCGAAGATAGCCGGTCCCCACATGCTGCGCGGCCCACGGATCGCCCGCGTTCAGCGTGAACCGTTCGCCGATGTTCAGGCCGCTGAAGCTCACCAGCACCTCGAACGTGCGCGACTCGACCACGACCTTGCCCATGACATCCTCCTCAGCAGTCCGCGCACGGCGCGGGCACCGACACGGTGACCAGCAGTTTACCGCCGGTGCAGCCGCCCTCCACCGGCAGCGGCGACCACTCGCCGACCGCGCGGCGCTGCGTCGGGCGGAAACAGCAGGCGGCCGTCCGGCGCATCAACGTCTGGTGGACCATCTGCGTTGCGGCGGCCGTCGACCAGTCCGCCGCGCTGGGCGGGTCGATGTTGTCGAGCGTGTCGCCGGAATCCGACCAGGGCATGCAGAACGCGACACCCATCTCCAGCACCACGGCGTAGGCGAGGGGGCCGCACGGCAGCCACGTGTTGTCGGGGCCGGGGAAGCTGTCCCATGACGGGTAGATGCTGGTGATGCGCACCCACGCCAGGCCCGAACAGCACTCGTCGATGTTCGGGCCGACGAGCGGGCCGGTCTCCTGGCCAAGGCGCAGCTGAACGTACTTGGGAGGGTCGGCCAGCTGGCTGAGCTGCTCCGTGAAGCAGGCCAGCAGCTCCTGCGCGACGGGCATGCCGATCGGATCTGTCGGGGCGGTCATGGCCAGGTGGTGATACGGCTGGGGGACTGGTCCATCGAGAACACCTTCGGCGACTGGATCAGCCGGTGCGGGTTGAGCTGCACCACGATCTGATCAACCTCGTTGAGGCCGGTCAGCCCCCGGTCCAGGTAGGTGTTCACGGCCGGGAACTGCACGGAGACGCCCGCCCGGGACAGTGACTGCATGCGCTGCGGCAGGCGGCACGGCTGACCGGCAAGCGACTTGCCGATCTCGCAGGCCAGGAGGCTCGCAGCGTCGAGGGCTTCCTGCGGCACCGAGCGGCCGAACACGCCGGTCACGGACCAGGTGTCCGCAACGCCGAGGTTCTTGTCGAGGTCCTGGCATTGCGGCCAGCAGGCGCCGTCCGTGCGGACCAGCAGGAACCCGTTGTCGACCCGGTAGGCGCTCGGGTCCACGGTGGCGCCGTCCACGATCACGGAGGTGATGGACACGGTTTTCGGCAGCTCCACCTCGCAGGTGGCGCCGCAGCAGTTGATGCCCGCACACCCGGCGTTGTGCCATACCCCGTTCTGGATGTACAGCGGGTAGTAGCTGTTTCCTTCGTCGGTGCCCCACGGGTTGATCAGGTTCACCGGGTACACCTGGTAGAGCGGCGGCAGCAGGGGGGCGTTGCACGGCCTGAGCGTGAGCGTGACGGTCCCGAACTGCCGACCGGTCAGCGAGTACACCGTGAACGCCGCAAGGCGCAGGGCAAGCTCACGCTGGTCCGGAGTGAGGGCCGTCCAGGACGTCGAGCAGGCCGGGAAGTTCGTGACAGCCCACCCGTCCGGCGTCGCGCTGGTCATCAGCGTTCCTCCTCCGACAGGACGAGATACGCCGCAGCCTGCGGAACGCGCGAGCCCTCCGGATCGGCGCCACGCGTCAGGCCGGGGTCCGAAGGATCGTCCGTGAGCCTGCCCATCTCGTCTCCTCCTTATGGGCGACAGGGGCCGGGGCAGACGGTCCGGCTCGTTACCGGCGCCAGCTTGGCCGGGAAAGCCCCGGCCCCTATCGAGTCAGCTCGCGCAGCCGCAGGATGCGGCAGGCGGGGCCAGGTACGTCCACTGGAGGTGCCGGTGGGTGTCGTTGGGCAGGGCGATCAGCAGCTTCTCTGACGCGGCGGTGGTCATGTTGGCGAGCACGTTCTTGGGGCCGGTGCCCCAGTTGGTGCCCTGCTTGGTGCGCCCGTTCACCGTGAACGAGATAGCACCGTTTTCGATCTTGAGATCACCGACGGTGCCCTCCACGATGTTGGGCAGCAGGAAATACCCGTACGGCACCAGCGAGAACGTGCCGACCGTGACACACGTCCCGGCAGCGATGTTCGTCCACACCTCCAGCCCGAACGCCCCCGCCGCATAGTTACTCGTCCGCGTCTGGAAGCCCACGGCTGCCGGGGAGGCCGCGTCGTTGAGCACCAGCGTGGAACCGGTGATCAGCCCGAACAGCTCCGGGTCGACGTTGCAGAAGGTGACCGTGACATCGATCCACTTCAACTGCTTCGGCGACTTCTCGTTGACGCACATCACGCCAGCCGCATTCAGGACGACGATCTCCTGACCCGACTCGACCTGATCCTGCATCTCCACCGAAACGAAGCCGGTCGAGACGGCCGACACGCAGGAACCCGTCGACGGGGTACCGCACGAGTTGACTGTCTGGACCCGCATGGTGGTTCCCTGGATGGGTGCCTGACATACGGCCGTCATCTGTTACTCCTTGGCCTTGACCGGCCGCGACTTGCGGACCGGCGGCGTGGTCGGGTCTCCATCATCGTCCACCAGGCCGCCGTCAGCGGGCCAGCGCCCGGCGCGTTCCGCGTCGAACGCGTCGGCCACATCCTGCGGCACCCGGAAGGACAGGGCAGCGTCATGCTCCCCGCGCTGCGCCACAACGCTGCGGACGCCGTAGCCCAGCTCATCGGCCAGCTCCAGCAGGCGACCCGCCACCTCGTGGTGCGGCTCGTGCAAGTCGACGATCACGATCCCAGTCATCGATCAGCTCCTCAGTACACCGTCGTTGCGATTGCCGCAGGACCGGTACCCCGCGTCATCGCATCCAACTCGACGAGCACGAAGAACGCCACGCAGTCGACCGTGGTGGCATACGCCTGCTGAGCGTTCGCCTGCCAGGCGTTGCCTGACCGGTCGAACTCCCGCTCCGGCGGGGTGACGAACACGTTGTCGTCGCGCCAGATCGTCACCGCCCCGGTGGCTACCAGGTAGGCGGTACCGGCGGCGGGCGCAGTCGCGTCGTTGTTCGGCTTGTTGCCGGAGTAGCCGCGCCCGAACGACCAGACGTTGCCCATCGGCGTGTACTGCACGCCGGTCAACCCCTTCGCCGCACGCTGCGGGAGCGGCATCATCTGCCGCTCGACGAGGTACGGGGTCACGACCGGCCGCGCATGGATGATGCCCGGATAGCTGTACGCCGACAGGGCGTCCTCCAGCAGGCCGACACCGTATTCGATCGTGATGGCCGTGCCCGGCGTCGGGGTGAGGTCGAGGATGCCGGAGCCGCCGTTCAGCTCGGCCCGCTGGAGGGCGGGCTGAACGTCCGCGTTGCCGCCCCAGAACGCCGTCTCCGCAACGTACTGCGCGTTGTCGCCGAGCCGGATTCGCAGCCGCCGCTCAACATCGGCCGCGTCGTACGGGAACGCTCCCGCCTTGAGGGTGGCGCCGACCTGGTAGGGCAGACCGATGGCCGTCCCGTCGCAGCTGTCGAGCGTGGCGAGGGTGACGGTCGGGCTGGAGCAGGAGGCCGCCGCGATCAGGTGCGCCTGCCCGCAGTGCTCCTCCAGGTACTGCACGCCACCCACGTCGCCGTGCTGCGGCATCGGGAACGGCCCGTTGGCCGCCGAGAAGAGGCCGTACCGGATGTTGCCGACGGCGGGCTGCGGTACGAAGACCGGCCCGGTCATCGGTGTTAGTGCGGCCATGCCTGCTCCTTCCCTTCCGTCGTGGGGTGATCCGCCGGGCTGACGGAGCGCTGTCAGCCCGGCGGATCAGTGTCACGGGTTGGTGGGGAAGGTGGCGAAGGTGCCGGTGGAGGCGACCGCCTGGGCGTTCAGGGCGTACGCCGCCGCGCCGTCCGGGATCAGGCCGCCGGTCGCGGTGCCGATGGTGTAGACCCGGCTGTCGAAGCAGGTCTTGGCCGCGAGGATGCCCTGCTCGGTGAAGAGCTGGGTGGTCTTGTTCTGCGCCAGCAGCGTCGAGTCGTACACGGTGTCGAGGGTGATGATGTCGGCGTTGCCGCGCACCCACGTACCGGCCGCGTACATCAGGATCTGGAGCGTGTGCGGCCAGTCCTGCACGAAGTTGCTGGAGGTCGGGTCGGTGCCGAACTGCTGCCACTGCGACGGGGCGCCGGTCGGGTAGGCCGCCCAGTAGAAAGCGTCCTGCCAGTCGTACACCCACTGCACGCGGGCGCCGCGAACGGCCAGCCACTCCGCCATCTTCTGCATGGTGATGGCGTACTGGTCCGAGCCGCCGTCGCCGTCGTAGAACGCCTTGCGGGTGATGTCGGCGCGGATCCACGACTGCACCCAGTACGGGAGCACGATCTCCAGGGTGCTGGAGAGCTGCATCCGCTGGCGGTACTTGTAGTCCTGGATGGCCATGTCGAGGGCGCCCAGCAGGGTGGAGACCACCGAGTGGTCGGAGTACCAGGTGGTGCCCAGGCCGGGGGTGTGGGCGGCGACGTTGCTCGGAAGGCTGAGCGCGGTCGAGCCGGTCACCAAGGCGTTGATCATGAACTGGTTGATCTTGTGCGTGTGGGCGACCATCGCCCCCCGCACGAACCGGGCGATCAGCTCCGGATAGCCGCGCAGCTGCAGCAGGTCCGCCTGAATCGCCAGACCGTCAGCCTCGAGGCGGACGTCCGTGAACGACGGGCACGGCACCGGCATCGTCGGCTTGGTCACGCCGGTGATGATCTGCGCCTCGGTGTAGTGGAAGAACCCGGCACCCGAGTAGATCGAGCTGAAGTCCGGGCCGGTCGTGAACTTGATGCCGCCCCGCGAGACGTTGATCTCCGGAATGTCCAGCAGGCCGTCCGAAGACTCCAGCTCACACAGGTCGTAGATGACCTCCGACGGGGCGCACCAACCGGCGCCCGCAGCCGTCAGGCTGTTGCCGCCCTGGCTCTCGATCTTCTTGCGAGCCAGGTTGATCGACGCGAGCAGGGAGCCGCCCGGTAGGCGCTTCTCGCTGGCCGCGTAGTCGATGATCGCGGTCGCGTCGTCGTTGAGACCACCCGACGCGGTCAGCTCCTTCGGGTACTCCAGCTTGAACTGCGCGATCGGGTCCTGCCGACGGCCGCCCATGCCGGATGCCGCGTTGTACTGCAGGAACCGCTTCTCGACCAGCGCGCCGACCGCATTCCAGTCCAGCTCCGCGCCGGTCGGGTAGTCGGAGTTGTTGGCCCCGGCGAGGATGACGGCCGGGACTCGGGACGTCTCCGTTTCGGCCGGGACGGCGGGAGTGGTCCGGGAGGCTACAGCGGCGACGCTCGGCGCGGTCGGCTTGGCCGCCGCAGCCGTGGTGGTCGCTGCGGGAGTCTCCGGGGTGCCGGTCCCCTCGGCGCCCGCGCCGTCGGAGTCCGCTCCGGCGTCGGTCTCGTCCTCGTCGCCGAGGCTGTCAGTGAGGGCGGCGAAAGCGCCAGCCGCGCCGCTACGTCGGGTCCGCTCGGCGTCGACACCCTGAACGATGGTGGTCAGCTCGCGCATCGTCTCGATGTCATCGGCCGACACGTCGGAGACGTCCATCTCCGCGTACTGGGCAGCCGCTTCACGCGCCTGCGAGCGAATCGAAGTCAGGTCATCGGTCGACATTCCGGCGAAGGCGTACGAGCCGTCGTCGGCAGTCGGGACCCGGAAAGGCAGGTTGGCCACTGCGTGCTCTCTTCACTTCGAGCGCTCCGCCGGACCGTGGCAGCACGGATACACCTGGTGGGGATCATAGCGGTAGTCTGCTGATTCCTGGAGGAGGAGCCCGTATGACGTTGAACGACGCCGACCAGCCCAGCTTTGAGTGCGACCCCGAGCGGATCGCCCGGGAGGCGCAGAAGCACCTCGGCAGGGCCCTGGATCCCCGCGCCGGGGAGAAGGTGTGCATCGGGGTGCCGCACCTGAACGAGGCGGGATGGAACTTCGTCGAGTCGGTGCTGCGGGTGGCCGCCTACGACAAGGCGCACGGCAACCATCTGCTGCACAACTCGGGCCTGATGAACAACGGCGCACTGGCCGCCGTGTGGGGTCGCTCGATGGAGCTGGCCCACGCCCGCAACACGGCCGCCGCCGCCTTCCTGGCCAGCGACTCGGAGTGGCTGCTCTGGTGGGATTCGGACATCGGCGCCGAGCAGGACGCCCTGGAGAAGCTGCTCGCGGTCGCTGACCCGGACACCGCGCCGATCGTCGGCGGCCTGTGCTTCGTCGAGGGTGACTACACCTACGACTTCCGGGGCGGGCTGCGGTCCAGCCTGGCGCCGACGCTGTACGACTGGTCGTGGGTGGAGCCGAAGTCGGGGATGCCCGGCGCGTACAAGCTGGCGTCCCGGCCGGAGTGGGCGCCGGACGAGGTGACCCGGGTCGGTGCGACCGGCACCGGTTTCCTGCTGACTCACCGATCGGTGTACGAGAAGATCAGCGCCTGGCTACTTGAGCAGGGCGCGCCGCCGCACATCTGGTTCGAGCGGATTCCGGGCCCGGACGGCGAGATGTGCGGGGAGGACATCTCGTTCTGCCTGCGCGCCCATCAGGTGGGGTTGCCTGTCCTGGTGCACACGGGCGTGTCGACCACCCACCAGAAGACCGTCTGGTACGGGGTGCCGGAGTACCGCGCGAAGCCGTTCCCGCCGCCGAAGGCGAACATCCTGCCGTTGCCTCCGGACCAGTGGCCGAAGCTGGTGATCAACCGGAAGGCCGCTGAGGATGCGGCGAGGGATTCGCCGATGCGGGACCGGCAGGCGGGTGCCAAGATCGAAAACGACGCGGTAGACGCGGCCTGACCCGCGACAGACAGAGCGGCCCCCCACCGAACCGGTAGGGGGCCGCTCTGCGTCAGGGAGGGTGACCGGGACAGGCTATCGCTTCACGCGCAGCTTGCGGCCCCCGTGCGGGGCGGGGAGCGCGGTCCGTATCCCGTCCGGCTGCCCGCCTACGATCCTGCCGCTCCGGGAGAAGCACGGCTTACCCATCTTGGCGAGGCACGTCGAACAGGCGCGGTAAGCGCTCCAGTCGACAGGTTCGGCCGAGGGGTCGTAGCTCATGGGTGCGTTCCTTTCCGTTGGCATGCCGGACAGATCCGGACGTGCAGGGGCAGGCCGGTTTGGGAGGTGCCGTCGTAGACGTGCCAGCCGCGAGCGCGGAGCCCGTCGTTGGAGGCCCAGGCCGCGATGAGGCAGCGGTCGCACGCCTGATGCTCACGGCCCGGGTCGGGGTCGGCTACGTCGAACAGCGCTTCGGTCACGGCCACCTCCAGCTTGTATGCTGCCAGCGTACACCACCGTTGCGCTAGCCTGCGCGCATAGCGTATGCTTACGGCAGACAGACACGAGGAGGCCATCATGCAGTACCAGTGGGCAGTCAAAATCACCATGGAATACCTCGACGGCACAGGCGCGGTAGAGCAGACGCACGTCGAGATCCGGGAGGTGCGTCACGAGATGGAGGCACGCGCCCGGCACGATGCGATCCAGGACACGCTTGCCCGGACCGACCGCGTCACCCCCAAGTACCAGCGCCTCGCCGCCAGCGAACTGCTCCGCCGCCCCGTTGGCGAGTGGGAGACCGTGGCCGACAACGACGAGGCGGGCAAGGAGTGAGGCACCTGCTGAACGGTCGCGGTACGGCGCTGACCGAGTGCCGCCTCTCGGCCGCCCGCCGGGATGAGCTGACCACCCAGCTGGCCGAGATGACCTGCCCGAGCTGCCGGGCCGCCCTGATCAACCGGGGCGTATGCCCGGAGTGCGGCGAGGAGAAGCTGACCTGGGCGGCCTTCCCGGGCGCGCGCAGCCTGTACGACTGGGACACGGAGACGACCCTCCACCTCGGCTGCGAGGGGTGCTCCGAGACGCTGATCAGCGGCGTCGGCCTGGACCTGGTGGTTGCCGTGCTGAACAAGCACAGGTGGCGGCCGTGAGCGCCATGACGCAGCGCGCGGTCGGCTTGGACCGCTTCCACGTCGCCCACGCCCGGCAGGGCGCGTACGCCAGGGCGCGCAGCGAGATCGTGGCAGGGCGTAAGCGCACCCACTGGATGTGGTTTGTGTTCCCGCAGCTGCGCGTCCTGGCGAAGAGCGAAACCGCGCAGCACTACGGGCTCGCCGACAAGGCCGAGGCCGCCGCCTACATCGGCGATCCGGTGCTGCGCGCCCGGCTGGCCGAATGCACGATGGGCGTCCTCAGTCACCGGCGGCTGATGTTCAGCTACCCGGACAACTACAAGCTGCACGCCTGCATGACCCTGTTTTCCACGGTGGTCGCCGATCCGACGCTTCCGAACGCGGTGCTGGACAGGTTCTACGACGGGCGCCCGCACCAGCTCACGCTTGACGTGCTCGACGGCAAGCCGATCGCGCCGCAGATGAAGAAGGTCCAGGTGGTGCACTGGGAGAGGCGGGTCGCGGATGCGCGGGCAAACGTGGCGGTCTCCGCACGGCAGCCACGGACCGCGCCGCTGACGCGAGACGAGGTGGCCGCGTTCATTGAGGGCTTCGGCCTCCCGGCCAGCGCGACCAAGCGGCTCGTTGCCGGGTGGCTGGCGGATCAGGAACGCGCCCGGCAGACGGGCTGGGACGCCCACGCCGATGCGGCGCGGTACGACGAGAGCTAGGGGATGGCATGGAAAAGACCCTGCGGATCTGGCATGGCTGCAAGGTTGTGCTGCTGCTCAGCGTAGGCGAATCCGGGTACTCGACGATGGGCGCGACGGGGGGCGCAGGCAACTCCACCAAGGTGGACATCGAGATCGACCCGTGGGCCGGGCTGATCGTCGACCACGGCGTGCGCAACCCGCCGGTCAGTTACCGCGACTCCATCTGAGGGGTAGCCTGCACGTGCACCGGCGAGACGCCGGGCGCACCACCCCGAGACGGGAGAAGCGATGCCCAGCGAGACGATCTACGCCCCCAGCGTGCACGTGCGCGTGGCGTGGGGCAGCAACCACGAGGGCACCATCCAGGTAGCCACCCTGGCGTCCAGCCAGGCACACCCGAACGAGGCTACGGACCGCCTGATCGCCATCGTCAATCAGTGGCTGATCGAGGCCGGGCAGCCGGTCATCGACATGAGGGCCCTACGTGAGAAGCTCGCGTACACGCCGGAATTCGACGGCTGGCACGCCATCCTCGACGACTGGGCGGAGGCCAACCGGCTGATCAAGGTGCTGAAGCGGGCACGCGACCAGGCGTTCGGCTCACCCGAGTAGGCGGGCAGAAGAGCCCGACCCCACTTCCCCGGGGTCGGGCTCTTCTGCTGCGTTCTAGCTGGTCTTGCGCCAGGTAGCGCCGACCGTCTTCACCGCGAACACCTTGGCCTCAGTCTCGCGTACGGCCGTGAAACGCTTGAGCAGATTTCCCTGCGCGTCTCTCACCTCGTAGTTGCCGAGTCCGGAGCCGTTGCCTCCACAGTTGCAGCCCATCGGTGAACCTCCTCCTACCTCACTCCTGAACCAGGACGGCCATCAGGTCGCCCATGGCGTCATCGTAATCGGCGCTGAGGTCCACCGCCGTGGCGGCGGCCACCAGCTGGCGCCACTCCTCCGCGCGCGCGGAGAGCGCGACGGCCTCCTGCTGCTCGGCGAGCATGCCCCGAGCGATGGCCCGCCCCAGAGCCTCCGTGTCGATCGGCAAGGAGGCCGTGACCGAGTCGCCGGGCTGCTCGGTCCATAGGACGCCAGCCGAGACCAGGCTCAGTACGGCCTCCTCCTGCCCGATCGAGGCGGTGACCGCGCGAGGGATGGGGAACCCGGCGGTGACGACGTGCAGGGCGGCCACCATCTCCAGGTTGGCGCCGACACGTCGCCAGTCACCGGACAGTGGGGTTGCCCGCATGGTGCGGATCGCCGCCTCGTCGGCCTCAGGCACGAGGGCGCCCGCCACCCAGATGCCGTACTGGTCTTCGCCCGCGCGCACGAGGGCGCCGAGGCTGGTGGTGCTGTCGTAGTGTTCGGCCGCCGCCCGGTAGCCCAGGTTCGGCCCGGCGTGGCCGCCCTTGCCGTACGACAGGCGGCCGACGGGGATCCGGGATCCGTCGGCGGTGACCACCTCGCCAGTGTGGAAGTAGGCGTAGTTGGTGGCCGACTTGGGGGCCAGGGTGCACGAGTCGCCGATACCGATGTGGCAGGTGCCCCAGGTGGCGGCGTGGCCGTACACGCGGCCGTCGTCGCCGATGTGCAGCGGGGTCGGGCCGGTCAGCTTCGGATCGTCGAACCATTCCTTGGGTGGGGCGGCCGGGGCGGCCGGGGCGGCTGCCGCCATGAGTGCGGCCATCTTCTCTCCGGCCTTCCAGTTGTCGGGCAGGCTGCCCTGGCAGCCCTTGCGCTTGGCGATGGCCGTCACGCGGGCCTTGAATTTCGCGTATGGGATCTTCGGGTCGGCCCGGCCGTACGAGCTGATGGCGTCGCCGATGGAGGCGCAGTCGGTGATCGGGAAGCGGCGGCCGTCGGGGTCGACGAAGTCCTGCGAGTCGATCTTGGCCCGGTCCATGGCGTAGGTGCCGCCACCCAGTCCGCCGCCGCCCTGGGCCTGCTCGCCGTCGGTGCCCTGCTGCTCGGGCTCGCCCTCTTTGGAGGGGCGCGGCAGCTTCTTGCGGGCGAACCCCTCGTACTCGGCGTCCGAAAGCCAGATGCCGGAGTCGGCGGCCATCTCTTGCGTGTCCTGCGAGCCGTCCACGTTCGGCTTCTTCTTGGCCTTGCGATGGGGGATAGGACTGACCGCCTTGCCGGGGGCGACGGCGCCGTCCGAAAGCACATTAGCCAGCCGCTCGGGAGTCATCTCCGCATCGTTTTCGATCTTGTCCCACTCGACGGCGGCCCAGTCGAATTCGAGCAGAGCGCCCGCGACCATCGCCGAGGAGGTGGTGCCGTCCACGTTCGGGTCAGACGAGTCGATCGGGATCAGCTTCGCGTGCCCGGACAGCTCGGCGAACGCCGGGATGTGCACCAGCGTGGCCGACGCCATCCGGCCGGAGCGGATCATCCGCAGGCGGGGCCCCTCGTATGACTCCTCGGCCATGACCGGATCGCTGCCACAGCCGCAGTCGCCGCCGGTGGCCTTCGAGTGGGCCATCTTCGCGGCCTTCAGCTTCCCGGCCTGATCCTTCTTCCAGCTCGCGTACGCCTTCGGCTCGGGGACGTGTTCGACTTCCTGCTGATCAAGGTCGACGGACGGGCCGATCACCTTGTTCTCGGTGAACATCCGGGCGGCCGTGGCGGCGTTACGCACATCCTCGGGCCAGGATTCGTCGTCGTAGAACTCCCCTCTGCCGGGAAGCATTCCGTCTTTCTCTTTGCCGATCTTCGCGATGTGTCCGACGATCACGGCGTTAGCGTGCCCGCCGGAGTCGGAGGCGACGTACCGCAGCGGCAACGGCAGGTCGCGGTGCGACAGCGCCCCCGCATCGAACTGACGGCCGTCGCCGGTCGGCTTACCGATGACGGCTAGCGGCATCTGCCAGGCGGTCCCCATGCGTTATCCCCTTCTCCGGATAGGGCACATGGTACGGCTGCGGGACGGATTCAGTACCAGAGCGCTCCGGTGGAGAATCCGACGATGACGCCGGTGCCGATGACGACGAGCGTCGCACCGAACGCCAGGTCGGCGGCGAGCGCGAGCGCGGCGATGATCTTCTTCATGACATTCCTCCTGTCGGCCCAGATGATACAGCGCGCTACAGGCCCTTCTGGTCCGGCAGGTCGGCCGGGTCGTCCCACGACTGCCGGGGGCGCCCCTCGATCTGCGTCACCAGGTGCTGGATGCCGAGCGGCAGCTTCTCCCAGGTGGCCCCGTCTTCGCCGCCCGCCGCCGTCCATGCGGTGAGGATCTGATCGCGCTCATCGGGCTGCACGTCAACGCTCCCGAGAGCCTCGCCGAGGCGGTGGAACAGCTGGCCTACGGGGTTCATGCGGGCTCCTTCTGGAGGATCAACACGGAGCGGTTCAGCCAGTTGAAGGCAGGCTTGCCGCTGGACGCCACGTGCGCGGCGCCGCCGCTCGGGGACCTGTGGTGCGCGTTGATCTCGATACCGTCGAGGCCCTTCGCGGCGGCGTACCGACCCGGGTCGTAGAAGGTGCTGACGTCGTAGCCGCCGCCCTTGGCCTTCGACATCCGGGGGTTGGCGTGGGACTCCTTCGACACCTTGTCGTACTTCTGGGTGACGGCGCTCTTCGGGATGAGGATGCGCACCACGGAGCCGTGGGTGTGGTCGGAGTACTGCTCAGCCACCCGCTTCTGAGTGGCCAGGTAGTAGCCGTTGCCGAAGATGCCCTTGCCGTAGTAGGCGGGGCCGGTGCGCATCTCCTCGTTGATGTCGGCGGCGGTCTTTCCGCCAGAGCCGCCCCGGGAGCGCGCCGACCAGCCACCGGCGCCGGACACGCCGCGCCACGCCTCGATGTAGTCGCCGGTGGCCAGGAGCCGATCGATCTCCTTGCGGTCCACGACGGTGGGGGTGTCGTCGAATCCCTGCTGGGCTCCGATGGCGGCGAGGCGGCCGTCGGCGGTCTTGCCGTCGTACAGCTTGCGGTCCTGCTTGATCTTCTGCCGCTGGGCGTCGAAGGCGGCCTTGTCGGGGATGAGGTCCTTGCCCTTCGAGGGCTTGTGGGCGTGCGGCCACGCGTTGAACGTGGCGGGCGCCTGGCGACCGGCGGACGGCAGGCGGAGCCGCCCCGGACGCTTGGTGACGGGGCCGGGCCGGGCGACCTGGCCCAGTGTCTGGCCGGTGCCCTGCGGGTACAGGGAGATGACGTTCTGCTCCAGCTTGCCGCCTGCGATGGGGCCGTGCAGCTGGCCGCTCTTGTCGAGAGCGCGGATCTCATCGATCGTCATCCACTTCGCGTCCGACGTTTCGGCGCGGGCGTGGGCGGTGGTCAGGTTCGGCTTGATCATCGTCGGGACCTGGGCGGCCACCGTCGTGTACTTCCACGAGTGGTTCGGCACCGAGAACGTGTGGTCGCCGTGGACCAGGGCGTCCTTCAGGGCGTCGGCCTTGAGGCCCAGCTCCTCGATCGTCTCGCGGGCTGCGCCCTGGTGCGGGGTCTCCTTCGAGTCGCTGGCGCCGCCGGGGAACGTCCACTTGCCCGGGTCGGAGATGGCCGGGCCGCGCTGCACCATCAGGTAGCGCTTCTCGCCGGTCTGCGGATCGACGTGCTGCAGCAGCAGACCGGCCGCGCCGTGCGCGCCCCACACCCGCCCGCCGCCCGGCAGGGAGATCCAGCCGTCACCGGACTTGCCGGAGTCCTTCGCCTGCTCCAGGCCCTTCAGCGGGGTGGCGTAGCGGACCTGGCCGGGCACGGCGTTGGCCGGGGGGATGACCGCGCCGGTCGGCACCTGCCCAGACGGCGTACCAGCCGGGGTGAACCGGTCGATCAACTTGCGGGCCTTGTCGGCGGACGGCCCCTTGGCGGTGGTCGCGATGAACGACAGATCACCGAGCAGGTGGCCCTGCTCCTGCGCGTTGAGCTGGCTGAAGTCGGACCCGCGTAGCGCCCCGTAGGTGGACAGCTGGTGGGCCATGGTGTGCGACTTGCCGGACTTGTGGACGCCGTAGATGGTGTCCAGGGCGGCCTGCACGTGCGGCGGCACGTTCGCCTGCACTGTCGTCGGCGTGTACCCGGCGGGGGTCGCTGCAGGGGCGGCCGGGTGGTACTTGGCGGTCATGGCCTGCTGCACGGCGCCGGGCAGCGCCGCAATCCGCGCGTCGATGGCCTCGCGGTACGTCTTGTTGAGCTTGTCGTAGTCGCTCTTGTCGAGGTAGCCGAGCGCACCGATCACGTCGGCGTCGGACGATTCGCGGCCGGGTCGGGGGTCGGCCTTCTTGAGGGCGACGAGCTGCGGGGTGTTGATGTGGGCGGGCGTGTTGAGCAGCACGTCCCTGGCGACCTGCGCGCCGTACCGGATTTGCAGGGGGTTGGCCGTGTCGGCTGCGATCTTGTCCAGGTCGTCGTTGATCAGGGCCTGATCGCCCAGGGGCATGTTGCGGAAGAGGCCGATCGGCACCTCTTCGTATGCCCGGGTCCGGTCGAACGGGTTGATGATCTTCGTGCCGAAGTTGGCGATGTCCGACGCGTTACGCAGGCGACGATCCGCGTAGAAGGTGCGCACCCCGGCCAGGTGGTCGGCGAGCGCACCGGGGAACACCTCCAGCGGGTTATCGGAGGCGCCCCAGGTACGGACGGGGCCGCTGCGCTCGGCGCGCGTCTGAAACTGGAGCAGGTTGGCGCGGATCGCGGCCCGGGTGTACGTGGGCAGCTCGTCGAACTCCGCGATGAGCAGCTTGCGGTAGGTGTCGTCCGCGCCGGACCGGGGGAAGCTGTCGGTTGCGGCCATGGCGGCGTCCCGCTGCTCCGGGGAAAGGGGTGCGCGGCCCTCCAGTTCGCGCAGGGCAAGCCAGGTGCCAGTCTTCGCATGATCGCTGGTCTGGCTGTCGAGGCGCTCGCGGAGCACCTTGCGGACCAGCGCCTGCTGACCATGCGGCAGGGCGTTGTATTCGGCCAGCCGTTCGGCGGGGACCTCCGGGCTGACGCTGGAGATCCCCAGGAGGTTGTCCACCACATGGTTGCGGGTGGCGAGAGACCAGGGGCTCCCGGTGGGAACGCCGGGGTCACCCTTCAGGCCGGTTTCGATGAGGTGCCCGCGCAGCGCCTTGATCGCCTCGGCGTGGATCGGGTCGGCGGCGGCGAGGTCGTCGACGGTGGGGCCGAAGATAGCTGTGATGTCGCTGCCTGACAGCCGGGGGGCGGGCTCCCAGGTGTGCTCCATGCTTGCCATGGCGACGGCATTGTAGGTGCGCCCTATGGCGTTGTACGGGTTCTCGATCATGGAGGCGCGCAGCCACAGCGGCAGGGTCGGGTTGTCCCGTGCGACCCGGGCGGCCTCCTTTTCGAGGAGGGCCCCGGCCGATCCGGGGGTGTGGCTGGATCCGGGGTCCTGGACCCGGGCGCGGAGAAGCTGGGCCCAGAACTGTTTGGCGTCGATCTTCCCGGCCCGGAAGTCGGCTTCGGCCTGCCTCAGCCGGTGCAGGCCCGGCCGCACCCCGGTCAGCCGCTCAATAGCCAGCCCGGCCGCCTTGTCCAGGGTGATCCCGCCGGTCGTGCCCTTCTGGTCGGTGTGCAGCACGTGCAGTGCGTCAGTGATCTTGCGCTGCTCGTCGGGGGCGAGGGCGTCGAACTGGGCCTTGTCCAGCGCGGTGAGCGCCTTCATCCGATCGGCGCGCGGCATCGACGTATCGTCGGCGGCCTTGAGGGCGTCGAATGCGGCGGCGTGGCCGCCCTTCTGCTCCTCGGTGTGCAGTTCTCCGATCGACGGGGTGTGGTCGAACTTCGTTGCGGCGGGCACGTGGGTGCCCCCACCGAAGATCCGGCCGTACGCGGACGCCTTCGCCTTCTGCTCGTCGGTGGCCTTCGGGTGGCTGGCGATGAAGTCGAGGTGGGCGAGGATCTGTTTGCGGTCGCCGTTGTCGAAATTGGCGGCGGTGGCCGGGGAGATGCGGGCGACCGTCTGGAGGAATTTGCCGTTGTCGCCACCCTGCGCAGCTTTGATGACTTCGCTCATCGGGTCGCTGTAGCCCTTGGGGTGGGCTGGGCTGGCAGGTGTCGCGGACGGCCCGGGAGCGGCCGAAGCGGGGTGCCTCGATCCAAAACGATCGAGGAGATCCTGTGCGGCCTGCCGCTTCTTCGGGTCGAGGAACTTGCCCTTGGCGTTGGCCAGGTCGTCCCGGATCGTCTTCTGCGCGGCCGGAGCGAGCTGGTCGAAGTCGGCCTTGGACAGCGTGCCGTACGAGTCGACCTGCGTCTTCGACATCTGCGCCTTGGGTGCCGTCCGGTTGGCGACGGCGTTGGCGTGCTGCACGTGCGCGGCAGTGCCGGGCGCAAGCGGCGCGGAGGGCTTCAAGGCGGCCGGGCCGGACGGTGCCGCCGCAGGCTGGAAGCGGTCCTTCACATCCTGGGCAAGCTGCTTCGTCCGCGCACCCGAGCCGTTGGCGATCTGGTGGTCCAGGTCGTCGAGGACCTTCTTCTGGGTGGCGTCGTCAAGGCTGTCGAACTGGCCCTTAGTCATCTGGCGGTGCACGAA
>Ga0307503_10000078_pt1 | contig 56562 bp, 87 predicted proteins | sample 17_S_MG_FD_194514 | JGI IMG/M metagenome (GOLD analysis project Ga0307503, IMG submission 194514) | Soil microbial communities from Populus trichocarpa stands in riparian zone in the Pacific Northwest, United States - 17_S | ecosystem: Environmental > Terrestrial > Soil > Riparian zone > Trees... | reverse complement strand
GCTGGTGGTACCTGACCGAGGACGGCGGCTACCGCTGGGCCGACGAATTGAATCTTCAACCCGACTACCGGCTCACGTACAAGATCGAAAACAACCAGGAGGAGAGCTGATGGGATTCTTCGACAGCGTGTTCCGTGGACGCTCGGATCGCGGCGAGAAGGCGAGCAAGGCCAAAACGCCCCCCATGAAGGTGCAGAAGCCCGTCTACGGCGACAAGAAGATCGTCAAGGCCAAGAACCCGAAGAAGGGCAAGAAGTAGTGGGCGCCGCCGAGCTGGCCGCCCACCTGAAGAGCTGCCGCCAGGTGGACGCGGTGATCGCCGGAGACGGCGACCTCACCGAGACGGTCGAGACGATGCTGGCCGCCGGATGGACGTATGAGGGTGTCGAATACGTCGAAGGCAAGCGGGTCCGCTATCTCAGGGCCCCAGAAGCGAATACGCCGCGACCTTGAGCTGGGCGGAGTCGACGTTCCACAGGAGCTGCGAGCCGTAGAACTGGAGCGGGAACGGGCCGACGATCTGCGTCCCGCTCGCCGACCCGGGGATCGTGTACGGGCGGGGCCCGGCGGTCAGCCCATCCACTCCGGAGGCCACCGTCACGGTCAGGCCGTGCGAGCTGGCGTCGCCGGAGAGTACGGCCAGGAAGGTCGCCCCGTCGTTCGGGCTGACGTTGCCGTTGGCCACGTCCCCGGCCACGCTCGGCGCCGGGAAGGGCGTCAGCACGAGGCGGCTTACGCTGGCCACCGTCAGAGGGGTACGTCCGGCCATCGGTCCTCGTTTCGGTCGGTGCTCGCTGCGGGTACCAGTCTGGCATGTTTGCCTTGATCGCAGCGATCATCTGGTTCCTGGCCGCGCTCGGAGTAGGGCTCGGCTCGATCAACATGCTGCTGTTCGGCCTGGCCTTCCTCGGGCTTCACTTCGCGTTCAGTTGGGGGCTGCCGGTGCCCGCTCCGTGGAACCGGCAGCCGCCCGGCTAGACCCGCTCCGGCCAGTGCCAGGTGTACGGCACCAGCCCGTCGTCGGCGCTGGCGTACTTCACGCCGCCCTCGGACAGGGGCCGGAAGTGGACGCCCGTCGGGTTGACCACCATCAGGCCGACACGCCAGACGCCGAGATCCGAGGGCATCTCGTCGGCGACCTCGGTGATGGTGGCCGCCCGGCAGACGGACGGGTACTTGCCGTCGGCGGAGCCCGCCGAGACGTAGTGGACTGCCCGGTTGACGCTGGGCTGCTGCACGCTCATCTCCTCCTCGTTTTTGATCTTGCGTTTGTTGCGTTTACCGGACGGGCGGCACGAGCTTCGCCGGGACCAGCGGACGGCCGAGGTCGTCCTTCGGGTCCGCGACCGGGGTCGCCTTCGATCGGGCGTACAGGCCGAGCAGCACCTGAAGCACGCCGACGGCGACGCCCACCCAGACGGCCGCCTGGCCGGTGATCAGACCGGTCCCCTGGAGGTAGACGAGGACGGCCAGCAGCGCCGTCATGGTGGTGATCAGCGTGGCGACCGGCGCGGTCTTGAACGGGTTGGTCATCGCGAGCTGCCCAGCTTGCGCAGCTCATCGATGGCGGCGCCGATGGCGCCCAGGTACTCGTACACCATCATCTGCTTGTCCGAGAACGGCGCGCCGGGCATCCGCTGCACGTTCGCGGCGTGACCGACGGGCGACTCCGGAAGCGCGCGGTCGCCGGGCGCACCCTCGTTGGTGGTGGCCACGATCTTCTCTACGGCCGCCTCGGTCTGCGTCTTGACGATGCCGGTGATCTTCGCCAGGTCGGCTGCTGTCAGTGCCACGGGGATGTCCTCCAGATGCCAGGAAGCCGTCGAGGCTTCGAGTCCGCTCGTGTAGCTCGCACTGAAGTGCGCGTGTTCAGTGTGGGGCGATGCCCCGGTGTACGTCTTCTGTACCCAGTTCGACGAGGCCGACCAGATGCGCCGGTTGTAGATGATGTAGCGCAGCCGCTTCTCGGCGCCGGACCGGCAGCGGCCGAGCAGGAACTGGACGACCTTCTCCATGGTCAGGTCCGACTCGCGCAGGTTGTTGTCGACGTCGATCGCGTGGACCTCGTTGACGTGGTCCGCGTCGTGGATCGGCACCGATCCGGTCTCGTCCGGATTGTGGTCGGAGACCGTCTTGCTGTGGGCGCCGTTGCCGATCGATCCGTCGGAAGCCTTGTCGCGGGACGGGGCGATCCGGTCGAATTCCATGAACAGTGCCCGCAGGCACGGGATCAAGATCCATTCAGCCATGGGGTGTGTTACTCCTCCTCCGCTGCTGGGCGGTGTCTGCGCCCACCGTACGCCATCGTGCGGCGCCGCAACTGAAGATCGAAAATGATCCAGGAACGCCACGCCAGCACGAACGGCATCCCGATGGTGAACGTCGCCACCCGCAGCCACACGAACCAGGGCGGATCGAACAGGTGCGCCACCGAGCTGAGGTCCAGCACCCACGCGACTATCAGCATGTACCAGAACACGTGCCAGCCGCCCCGGGAGCGCCAGAAGCGCGCGGTGAGCGCGAAGACGACGAAGCCGACCGTCGAGATGACGGCCGAGGCGTAGAGCCCGATGGTGCCAAGGGTCTGAGGTGTCATTCGCTACCGCCCCGGAGAGCTGCGTCGATCATGGGGCCGAAATGGTTGTCGGCACGCAGCTTCCGCAGGGAAGACGTGATGGCATCTACGCGCGGGGTCAGCTCCTCGGCGCGATGCTGCTGCTGCTCGGCCTGATCGCGGAGCTGCTCCGCTGCCCGGACAGCCTCCTGCGACTCCGCCAGCTTCCTGCGCCACGGCCACCACGTCACGAGGCACCACCTCGTCTCTGAGCATTGCCCCGGCCAGCCCTTTCTCCCAGGGCCTTGAGTACCTTGTCCTGGTTCTCCGCAAGGATCAGGAGCTTCGTCACCGAGTCCACCAGCGACTCGACGCTCTTAGTATTGGCCGCCACCCCGGCCTCGGCGACCTCGGCCCTCTTGTCGGCGCTCTCCCGCAGCGAGTCCGCCACCTTGCTGGACAGGATCTTCCCGCTCAACATGGCATAAAACACCGCAGTAAGTGCAGTCACCAGAATGCCGATCAGATACCACGGGAGATTCTGCGCGTTCACCAAGGTCATGCTGCCCCGTTCCATCAGTACGCTTTGTTCATTGTTTCATGGCGTACTGACAGATCAGGGCACGGACTGAAGCGCCACCATCGACAGACTGAGCATCGGCGGGATCACCGTGTCCGTGTTGAAAGGACCGGCGGGCGTACCGTTCCAGAACATCATCAGCTCGATGAAATCGCCCGCATTCAGCTTCCAGAACGTCAGCGCCGACGCCCATTGCTGACCGGTGACCGCGCTCGGCGGATTCCATTTCGAGCCTTGCCGCTGGCTGCCGTTGAGCCGCACCGTCACCTCGATGACGCCGCTCGCGCCCAGCGCGGAACCGAGGTTCACACCAGCGGCGGCGGAGGCGAACACCAGGCACGCGACCGGCGCGGTCAGCCGGGTCGGTGCCCCAGCGGCCCACCAGGCGCCATTCGCGAGCGGGCTGTTGGCCCCGTTGTTGTGCGTCACCGAGTCGAAGGTGATCGCCGTCAGGGTCGCCTTGGTCAGGCTCTGCGCCGCGTTGCGCCGCGCCACCACCGAGGCGAACAGCGAGAAGTCGCTGGCCAGCTTCGAGGTGCCCACCAGTGCGGCGTCGATGTCGTTGCCCATCGACTGCACATCGGCGACCGACACGGTGTCGCTGGCCCACGGGTAGTCGATCCGCTCGAAGGGGGTCTTGCGCATCACCATGTCAGGTCACCGGTCCCAAGCAGAGTCCCCAGAATGCCGTACCGGCGCCCAGCGCCTTGGAGGTCGAGCCGTTGAGGATCAGGGCGAGGGTGGCCGACGCCCGGTAGACGGCCGCCATCGTGAACAGGTTGATCCACTCGCCGCCCGTGTTCGTCTCGTCGTTGCGCTGGTAGTAGTTCGTCGAGGTAGCCACGCCGCTGACCTGGTCGGTGGTGGTGACCCGGATCCGCGCCATGTTCATGTCGCCGACGACCGGCGTACCCGAGATGGGAGTGGTCAGCAGCGTGCAACCGAACATCCACCACGACGGAGGCTGGCTGACCGGCTGCTGCCACCCGCTCGTGCCCAGCGTCCAGCCGCCCGTGTTGTCCCAGTCGATGGCCCCCGAGTTGAACGAGGAGGTACCCGACAGGAAGCCGCTGCCGTTGACGGTCTGCCGCACCAGCCACGACGGCCGCGACAGGAACGAGCGGAACGGCGCCTGCTCGGCACGCACAGCCTCGTCGACCGCCGTGGCCAGGCGGTAGGCGTCCTGCACGTCCGCGAAATCCGGCGTGAGGGGATACGGGAATCCCTTGTTTACGGTGTTTCCGCTCATGCGAAATAGTCCGAAATCTTGATGGCGGACAGGGCCGTATAGGTCGCGGTGTACGCGGTCGCCGAATTGGGGGTGAGCGTGACCGACACTTTCTGAGCAACGGCCGGATTGGTGACGATGACCAGCTTCGACATATGGCCCGTACCGCCGACCCCCTGGTCATTGCTCTGCGACGGATTCGAGCGCATATCCATGAATACGCTGCCGCCCGCCGAGTCGGCATTGAAGTTCACCAGCAGGTAATCGCTGGCCGCCTCCGTGAGCTGAATTTCGTACGTGGCCAGCCAGATACCCACCGGAAGATAGATGCCCTGCGGGTCGTAGCCGAGATTGGTCGGCGTGCCCACGTTGAACTCCGTCGCGTTGTACGTGACCGTGTTCAGCCCGGTGATCGCCAGGTTGGTGTTGCTGACGCGCACGCGCGGGAACAGTCCGGCCAGCGCGGCGAGCGGGTCGAGGGCGGCCAGCGCCGTGTCGGCGGCGTCGGCCAGGGACTCCAGGGACGTCTGCTTCGGGTACGCGATGGCCGGGTCGTAACACATCGGGTCCGTCGAGGCGGGCAGCGGCAGGCTGTACGTCAGCGACGCGACGTTCTGGAACTTGGCGGCCACGGCACCGATGACCGAGGACTCGTCCCGGGTGTGGATGCCGACCTGCGTGCCTGCCGTGTACTGGGTGAGGCTCGGATCGGTCGCTGTGGCCATCCATCCGCCGGGCTGGGTGGTGTTGAGCGCCCACAGCTTGAGCTGCATGACGTTCGTCTGGAGCGCCTGGGACCAGAAGATCCGGTACCGCAGGTTGTAGAAGGTGTTCGCCACGTACGTCAGCCCGGTGGCGGTCGTCGAGATGGTCACCAGGGAGCCGGAGACGACCTTCGAGAAACGCAGCGAGATCGCGCCGCCCGTGGCGACCATCATCGAGCCGACGAAGTAGTTGCTGACGGTGGGCAGCTTGCCGACGAAACCGACGGTGGCGAGGTTGGTGGCCGGGATCGCGGTGAGCGCCACCTGCCCGGTGATGTCCAGGTCCTGGGTCCGGTTGTCGACGTACCCGAACTTGTCGCCGCTGGAGGAGGGCGCGATGGTGGCGGTGCTGGGCGTCACGGAGAACTGCGCGGCTGCGCCGAACAGCGTGTAAGCCTGCCCCGAGGTGGCCGACCCGAGACCGCTGGCGACGGTCCGGCCGAACGTGTCGGCGTAGCCGGTGACGATGGTCATCGCTGCCCCCTCATGCCGCGAAGTCGAGCGGGTAGGTGCAGCAGAACTGCATGATGCCCGTGGTGGAGGAGTTGTAGATCCGCAGCGCCCCGGCGGCGTCCACGTGCAGGCTCGGCCGGGACGTGCCCTGCTCCGCGATCATGCCGCCGACCTCGCCGGGAGGCGCCGGTACGCCCGTCACGATGATGGCCCCCGCACCCTGCACGGCGGCGTTGGTGATCTGGCCGATGAGCTGCACGCCGGAGGCGATGCGCCGGTACGCCCCGAACGGGTAGCCGGTTCCCCGGTCCGTCCAGCCGTTCTGGTAGCCCAGGTCGGCGAACAGGGTCCAGCCGTTCACGGCCGACACCGGCCCGAGGACCAGCCAGGAGGAGTCCTGCCGGAACACGGCAACCGTGTCCCCGACGATCGGCGTGTACGAGGTGACCACGCCGACCCCCTCGGTGAACTGGCCGCCCGCCACGGAGATGGTGAGGTCGCTGCCGCTGACGGCCGCGACGGTGGCGGTACGCATGCCGTTGCCGATCCCGGCCGTCTTCTGCGTCTGGTGCGCCAGCTTCGTGGTCACGACGTGGTCACCGGGGCGTACGCACGAAGGCTCAAAGACATATCTCCGGTCTCGCGGAGCGGCAGGGTGAACCCGGAGATTACCTGCGCGCTCGCAGCGTCGTCGGCGCGCATGGCGAGCAGGTCGCCCAGCTCCAGGGAGGCGTCGGGGACGATCGACACCGGATCCCAGACCTGGGTGATGGCGGTGGCCGCCCGCAATGCGCTGCGGGCGGCGGACAGGCACTGCGACTGCGTCAGCGCTGCCTGGTTCTGGATCAGCAGCGGCTTACGCCCGAAGTTGCCCAGGTAGTAGGTGGGGCTGTTCGCGTCGAGGTCGCGGACCACGGCGTACACGGGAGGGGTGCCGTCCTGCCGCTCGGCAGCGAAGACCACGCTGTTGTAGACGCCGGTACGGGACACGGTAATCGTCCAGTCGGCGACGGCGTTCTGCGTGCCAGGCGCGGCGGCGGTGCCGTCGGCCAGCGTGACGTCGGCGGTCCGGCCCGGCGCGGTCCAGGGGGTCAGCCGCTGCACGAACGAGCCGTCAGCGAGCGGGTACCAGAGCATCGAGACGGTCGCTGACATGTCGTCGAGGGCCTGCGCGCGGTCGCTCTGCCAGGTGATGGGGGCAATCTTCGTGCCGGTGAGGTCGGAGGTGCCGAAGACGGCGTCGGAGACGGCACCCAGCACGAGCCGCCGGAACTCGGCGCCGATCGTGTTGGAGGGCACCGACGGTTCGGGACGCTCGAAGAGGGCGTCAACCACGTCAGCGGCAAGATCGTTGGCCGACAGGCTGACGGTGCCCGTGCGGTTCATCTGGACCTGCTCGATGCGCCCGTAGAAGACCGGGAACGAGACGACCGAGTCATCTCCGTACCGGATCCCCCGGTAGACGGCGAGCCGGTTGCCGAACGGGGTCAGCAGCCCCGCTGTGTCGATCGCTCCGCTCGGCAACAGCGGGAACCAGGACCGGTCCACCGTCATGGACAGAACACGCGCTACGCGGCTGTTGAGGGTGGCGCGCACGCTGCCGTCGATGAACGGCAACCCTTCGCCGACGGCGCCGGAGTAGAGGACCGAGCCGTCCCGGGCCAGGACGTCCACCCGGTTGTAGACGGTGTGCGGCCGCGTCAGCGCATCGCGGTACTGCGCGTCGAGACCTCCGGCCCAGACCATCAGCCCGCCAGCCCGTCGAGAACCTGGATCCAGGTCAGCCCGGCAGCGTTGACGGCCGCCCAGGTCGCGTACCGGTTGCAGGTGTCCGACCAGCGGGCGCCGACGGTGCCCTGCATCGGGCCGCCCGGCGCGGCGCACACCGAATGCGGCATCGAGAACACCCTGATCGGGAAGCGGTGGTCGGGCAGCACCCGGGCGATCGTGTCGCCACCGACGGACAGGTACCGGTCGGGAAGACCGTATTCGTCGGGGGCCTGGAACAGCAGCGGCGATCCCGGCGCCAGCAGCGTGATGAGCCGGTCCCGGTCGGTGAAGGTGCGCGACACCAGCGTGAGCGTGGAGGTGGGGGAGCTGCGCTCCTTCGACACGATCACCGGCTCGGCCTGGTTGTTGACGTTGAACGAGGCGGCGTTGGCGGCCTGCTGCTCGGTGTCGAGGCTCTGCCAGAAGATCCCCTCGGAGGGGATGCACAGCGGGTTCGGGTCGAAGAGGAAGTCGACGCGGACGCTGTTGCCGGGCCGTAGCGGATCCTTGAATCGGCAGGCGCCCTGCGATGGCAGCGACACCGGCCCCGAGGTGGCCGACCCTGCCACGCTGGTGAGCGTGACCGGATTGACGCTGACCACGGTGGTCGCGGTCGGGGTGCCCGTCATCGTCATGAACGGCCGGACGGCCACCGTGTTCGCCGGGGCGGTACCGGACGCGGTGACCACGGTCGCGGCCTGCACGGTGGCGAAGGAGGTCGGGCTGGACAGGATGGCGCCGGTCGCGTCCAGGAAGTCGAAGCCGAGCCCGACGCCCTTGGAGATGTTGCAGGACATCGTCGCGGTGAGGGTGACGGTCGCCCCCGGCGTGGCCGGGACATCCTCGGCCCGGACCGTCGGGGTCGCTGTGGCGCCGCCCGTGAAGAAGCTGAGGTAGTTCACCCCGGAGGTGTCGGTGGTGAGCCGGATCGTGACGGCCGGGTCGGTCGGGTACCACGGGTCGGTGTAGCCGCCGGAGAAGTCCGTGTTGACGTTGAGGGTGGCCGACGGTGCGGTGGCCGTGTAGTAGACCGAGGCGTCCAGCGGTGCCTCGGTGTCGTAGAGGACCGCCTTGTATCCGGCCTGCATGGGCGCGTACGCCACGACGCCGTGGGTGATCGACGCGCCGTGCCCGCGTACCGGCGTGGTGGCACCGGTGACCGGGTCGACCCGGTTGACGAGGGCGTACGGGGCGTCGATGTCGGAGAAGTCGAGGTCGAGGCGGATCTGCGACTTCGCGTTGTCGGCGGTCGCGGTGAGGGTGGACATCCGTCACCTCGTCCCGTAGGCAAGCTCGTTGGCCTGGTCGTTCAGCTTCTTGTCGATCTGCGTGTTGAGAATATCCGTGATCTCCCGGGTGCCCAGGTAGACCTTGACCAGCGTGGTGCCCGCGTTGCTCATGCGGCTGCCGAGGATGTCGAGCAGGCCCGTCTTCCTGGCCACGGCCGCCGCCTGCGAGGGGTCGCTCATCGGGATGACCGCCTCGGGCCCGGCTTCGCCGACGACCGCGAGGGTGGGGGCGTTGATCAGGCCGCCGGAGGCGAGCTTCGGGATGTGCGGCAGCCCGATGTGAACGACGCTCGCGACCTTGTCGATGCCGGAGTTGAAGCCGCCGATCACGGCGTTGATCCCGGCCTTGAGGCCGCCGAGGATGGCGTGCCCGACGTTGTTGAAGAAGCCGCCGATCCGCCGGGGCAGGTTGCTCACGAAGTCGATCACGCTGTTCGCGCCCGAGACGACCTCGCGCTTCGCCCAGTTCCAGGCGTCCCGGAACGCGCCGCCGATGATGCCGGGGAGCCGCATCATGAAGCCGCCGATCTTGCCGGGCAGCACGGTGAAGATGTAGACGATCGCGGCGATGCCCGTCCGGACGATGTTCGCGCCGACCTCGATGGCCGCGTGCCACAGGCTGGCGATCAGGCCCGGGATCTTCTGGAGCGCTTCCCAGATCAGCATCGGCACCTTGATCCACAGCGCGAGGATCAGGCCGATACCGATGCCGATCGCTTCGCCTGCCGCGTGCAGGGCGCCCAGGAAGAGCTGCCCGAGCAGGCCCGGCAGCGCCTGAAGCGCGGCCCAGATCTTGCCGGGGATGCTGGCGAAGAAGTTCGGCAGGGTGACGGTGAACCAGTTCCCGATCGCCGCGCCGACCCCCTGGATCCAACTCCAGATGCCCTTGAAGAAGCCCTGGATCGCTTCCCAGGCGGAGGAGAGGGCCCGGGTGACCGCGTCCCAGTTCTTGTAGATCAGGTACGCCCCGGCGGCGATGGCGGCGATGGCCAGGATGATCCAGCCGACCGGGTTGAGGGCGTCCACGATCGCTTCGTAGACGGCCACGGCGACCAGGGCCGCCCGGTAGACCAGCCACGCCGCAGCCGCCGCCTTGAGCAGGTCAGGGTGCTTGCCCAGCCACTCGGCGATCGTCACCAGGTACGGGGTCAGCGTCACCACGGCGTCGGTGAGGCCACCCGCGAGGGCGGAGACCAGGCTGCCGATGGCCGGGAGCAGCGGGGTGAGGATCTGCTGCATCGAGGACAAGGCGACGTTGAGCAGGGTGAAGACGTCGACCAGCATCTGCTGGCCCTGGGCGCTGGCGAAGAAGGCCGCCAGCTCGCCGATGAGGGCGGAGATGAAGCCGAGGGCCTGGGCGCCGGAGCCCTGGAGGGCGGTGATCAGCGCGGTGAAAAGATCAAAAACGTTGCCGAGAAGACCGCCGAGCGCCTGCAACACCACCAGCGCATCGTCGAAGAACTGCGTCAGGGCGCCCGAGTCCGCCGCCTGATTGATGAACGAGGAGAAGAGCTGGAGCGCATGGGCGAGCCCGCCCGACAGAGTGGCCAGCATCGGCCCGGCCGCCGCCCCGAGGGCCAGGAACGCGCCGACGAGGTGGCCGAGTACCGGCACGAACGGCTTGATCGCCTCATGCGCGGCGATGAAGATCTCCGCGATCTTCGTCTGTGATCGGCCCGATCCGAACGCGCTGAGGAAGTTGTCCGACATTTTGCCGATGTCGACGGCCAGTGAGATGAAGCCCCGGTGCAGCGTCGGCAGCAGGGCCCGGCCGACCCGGGTCAGGGTACCTTCGAGCTGGTTGAAGAAGACCTGCTGGACGTCCTGCTGAAGCTGATGGAACGCCGGATGCAGCCCCTGCACCTCCCGCACGAAGTCTCTCGCCGACGGCGCAAGCTTCTTCATGGCGGCGTTGAACTGTTCAGCTTTGGCCGGGTCGAAGGCGTTTTTCAACGCGTCGCCGACGCCGTGGGTGGCGAGCATCAGCGCGCCGACAGCGCCGATCAGCGTGAAGATCGCGGCGGGCAGGGTGGCGGCCAGTGCGGTGGCGGCCGGTGCGAGGACAGCGACCAGCTCGACGGCGAAGGCGATCAGCGCCGGGAAGACCAGCGCTGACGCGGCCGAGAATCCGGCGAGCAGACCCTTGGAGAGGGAGCTGCCGCCCCGGCGGCCGGACCGCTGCATGTTCGTGTCGATCTTGGAGTCGACGCCCTTGGCCAGCTCGTCCGCCGCCCGCTTGCCGCCCTCGTTCGCCGCCTTGTCCAGCTCGTCGAAGCGGACGCCCTTCGTCTGCTCGTCGATGGCCGCCTTGATCTTCTGCCGCAGGCCGGGCGAAAACTTGGACAGGTCCGCCATGACCTCAACGAACGCGCGCCCCAGAACCCCTGCCATGGTCAGGATCCTACGGGGTCAGGTGGACGCGACTGGCCCATCAGGGCCGTGAACGCCGACTCGGCCGCCACCTGGTCGTACATATCCTCCGGCTTCACCCCATCCACCCCGATCGGGGGCAGCCGCAGATCGATGTCGAACTTGTTGCGCTCCTTCTCGTCCATCGTCCGCACGCAGATCACGTAGATGGCGTTCAGGGCCGCCGCGAGGCTGACCTTCTCCAGGTCCACCCCGAGGCGGGTCAGCTCCCCGCCGATGATGTGCCACGACGCGCCGGACGAGCGGATGAGCCGGTCCGCCTCCCACCACGGCCGCCCGGCCGCCGCCGACAGCAGCTCCCGCGATCGGGTGATGATGAGGTCGGTGTCGATCACCCCGTCCAGCAGCATGTCGGCGATCCGCTCCTCGGCGGCGTCGGCCATGAGTCCAGGGATCAGGGGCAGCGGCACGTCCTCGTCGAGGATGGCCAGGAACCATTCGACTGCTGGCCGGGGCGGGACCTCGAAGGTCTCCCCGGCCAGCTCGACGTCGAGCCCCCAGATCTTGAGGGCGGCGAGGGCGTCAGCGCCCGGCATCGCTGGGCATCTCGGCGCAGACGTGACCGGGTGATCCGAAGAGGCGGCCGTGGCTGCACTTCGGGCCGTACGACAACCCGCCGCGCTGCACGGAGACCTCGGGCAAGAGGTCGGCCAAGCTCGGGGCCCGGATGTTGTGGTCCTTCATTGCCGCCACGTATCCAGCCGCGTGGGCCCCTTCCAGCGCGTCCAGGTGATTGGCCCTGTTCGCCGACAGCCCCTCGTGCACGCCAGCCGTGAACGCCTTCTTGCGCTTCTGGTCGGCGCGCCAGAAGTGGAACGGCAGCCACACGGCGAGGGCCACGTACGCGGCGAGCTGGACAGGCCAGGGCACGTACTGGGCGATGTACTCGGTCCAGGGGATGGTGCCCGCCGGGTGCCAGATCCCGGCGACGACCTCCATGACGATCGCAGCGAGGGTGATGCCCAGGAAGATGATCGTCCAGACGAGGCGCTTGACGTTCAGGCCGCTGGTCACTTGGTCACCTCCGGGTCGAGCTTGCCGCAGGCGTCGTCGGGCAGGTGATGCTGATCGTCATGATCCAAAACGATCGTCATGTTGCCGTCGACCTGCACCAGGGCGCCGATCTCCCAGGTTCCCGGGGGCCCTTCCTGGCCGACCGGGACGGCGACCCGCTCCAGGTCGTAGTCGATCAGGGTGGCGCCGCACCACGCGCAGCGCTGCCGGAGGCGGGGACCGATCGTGACGTCGATCCCCGCGATGTGCGTGATCCTCACCGGGTACGGGCGGACCGGGAGCGCCGGACCGGGGCCACCGCCTTGGCCGGGGCGAGACCGTTCAGCTTCTCGCCCGCCACGCGGATCGAGTCGAAGACGTCCTCGGCGGTGACCTTGCCGTCGATCATGGCGTCGTCGAGCCAGCCCTTGTCGGCCTCCTGGACGATCATGGCTTCGACGATCTTGCCGAGGGTGCCGAGGTCGCGGACCAGCTTGTTGCGCATCTCCTCGGTGATCTCGCCGACGTTTTCGATCTTGGGCAGCGCCCGGAACGTCCGCGACAGCACCACCAGGGCGCCATCGGTCGGCTTGCGCATCTCGATGTCGCGGTCACCCAGCGGAACCAGCACCGTCAGCTCAGGCATCGGAAGCCTCGACCTGGGCAGACGAGATCAGGCGAGACTCGGGAACGGCCAGGAGAACCATCGCCGCGCCGTCGCCGCTCTGCTCAGTGAAGACCAGGGTCTCGCCGAGCAGGTTGATCCTCACGTCATGCGGCAGGGACGTCTCTGCGATCGGCTGGTCCCCGCCATGATTCCAGGACCCGTCCTGCCAGGTCACCTTCAACTTCTTCACGTACTCCTCCTCCTACGTTGTCTTCTGCACGCGGTAACCGGCCTGCCCCGCAACCTCGGTCAGCGCTGTACGCAGCCACGGGCGCCCCCGCCGGGCGGGCTGGTGCACCGACTTGCGCACCATGGGCTTACCGTGCCAGGTGAACGCGAGCGCCTGCTTGTGGCGCGGGTAGATCGTCACCGCGCGCCGCCCCTCATGCAGGGGCAGCGCGTACTTCACCTTCGTGTAGACCTCACCCGTGACCTTGTTCGCCGACTGGGTGAGCCGGAACTGATGGCTGGAGCGCAGGTTACCGGTGTCCACCGGGGTCAGCACCTTCGCCCGGTTGAGCACCCGCAGGGTGGTCCGCATGACGTCCTTGCCCGCGAGGTCGTGCAGGACGCCACTGATCACCGGCTGATAAAGATCAACCCTTACCTTCGCCAGCGGCATCGGGGGCCTCCTCGCCCTCTTCGGTCACGTCCCGAAGATAGCCGACCTCCACCCGCTGGGTCGCCCACCCCAGGTCGTCTGCGTCCTGGCTGAAGCGCTCGCCCTTGTTGAGGCCGTCGAAGCTGACGACGACCTCGTACACGCGGGCCTTGGTCTTGCGGCTCACTCCGGCCATGAACGCCTCCTCAGCAGTCCCCGCACGGCGCCATCACCGAGACGGTCACGGTCAGCGTACCGCCGGTGCAGCCGCCCTCCACCGACAGCGGGCTCCAGCCGCCGACGGCGCGCCGCTGGGTGGGCGCGAAGCAGCACGCCGCCGCCCGGCGCATCAGCGTCTGATGCTGCATCAGCGTGCCGAAGGCGGTCTGCCAGTCGTCGGTGCTCGGCGGGTCGAGGTTCTCGAAGGTGTCGCCCGAGTCGGACCACGGCATGCAGAACGCGCTGCCCATCTCCAGCACCACGGCGTACGCCAGCGGCCCGCAGGGCAGCCAGTCGTTGTCCGGCCCGGGGAAGCTGTTCCACGACGGGTAGACGTCGGCGACCCGCACCCAGGCGAGCCCGGCGCAGCACTCGTCCACGTTCGGCCCGATCAGCGGGCCGGTCTCGGCGCCGACCCGGAGCTGGATCCGCGCGGGCGGGGAGGCGAGGGTGTTCATCTGCTCGGTGAGGCATGCCAGCAGCGCGGTCGCGGCCGGGGTGGCGATCAGATCGACCGGTCCGACGGTCGGTACGGTGACCGCCGCGCTCATGCTGGCGTTCATGGTCAGGCTGGCCGTGAGCTGCTGCTCACCCGCGAAGCCTGCCGTCATGCTGGCGTTCGCCGACAGGGTAGCGGCCAGGCGGGTGTCCCGGATCAGTGCGGCGCTCATGCTGCCGGTCGCGGTCAGCCCGGCGGCCAGTGGGCGCTCAGGGGTCAGCGACGCGGACAGGGACGCGGTCGCGGTCAGTGCGGCGGCAACCAGCCGTTCGGGGGTCAGTGCGGCGCTCATACTGCCGTTGGCCGACAGTGCGGCGGCGGGGAGCCGTTCGGGGGTCAGTGCGGCCGAGAGGCTGGCGGTCGCGGTGAGGTCGGCGGCGAGGTCCACCACCGGTGCCCCACCGGCGGTGTAGTCGACGTCGACGAAGTAGCAGGTCGCGTTGAACGTGCTGGAGGGGAAGCTGGTGATGTCGGCCGCGAAGACGCCGTTGCGCAGGGTGCCGACACCGACCGGGTTGGTGTTGTCCTGGATGCCGGTGATGTTCCCGTTGACCAGGGGGGTCGTGAAGAAGTTGCTGGTCGTGGTGTACCGGCCGGTCGAGGTGCGGATGCCGATCACGTAGGCGACGCCCGAGCTGACCGCCACCGGTGAGGCGAACGAGATGGTGTTCCAAGTGCCAGCGGTGATCGCGCCGTAGGTCGCCGACGCCAGCACGGTGCCCGTGGTCGGACTCGTCACCTGCCAGAGGACCAGCTCGTAGCTGCCGCCCGACAGTGAGGAGGCAGCATAGAACCGCCCGCCGGTCACATTCCCCGACGCCGAGAACGTCACCACTGTGGCCAGGGTGAGCGGGGTCGCGTCGAAGTTGTTGGGGTTGGCCGGGGTCTGGGAAGTGAACAGGTTCGCCACGGGCGTGGCCCCTTACTGCGTCGACACGGTGAGCTGTCCCGCGACGATCCGGGCCGTGTCGCCCAGGTTGAAGGTCTTGTTCGCGGTGACCGCGCCCCACCACCAGCGGAACGGGGTGCCGTTCGCATCCCACAGCTCGACGCCGACGACCGTGCAGGCGGGCATGTTGGTGAACACCACGTCGGCGGAGTTGCCGACGGGGGCGCCATTGCCCACGGCTGCCGGGAAGGCGACCGTCTGCGGGGTGTACGTGGAGCCGCCCGCGTTGACGACCTCGGTACCGGCGGCCGAGTCCGACCCGTTGGCGGTCATCAGGCGGACGCTGTACGGCATCGTGGGGGCCGTGGTGGTGTTGCCCGTCAGCCAGTTGAGGGCGCGGGCCTCCGCCAAGTCGGTCAGGTTGTCAGCCATCTGCTACCTCACGGCCAGGTTGTGATGCGGTTGGGGGAGACGTCCATCGAGAAGACTTTCGGCGACTGCGCGAGCCGCCCGGGGTTGAACTGCACAACGACCTGATCGACCTCGTTGAGCCCGGTGAGGCCACGGTCCAGGTAGGTGTTGACGCCGGGGAACTGGACGGAGACGCCCTGCCGGGTCAGCGATTGCATCCGCTGCGGCAGACGGCACGGCTGGCCCTTCATTGCCTTGGCCAGCTCGCAGGCGAGGATCGAAGCGGCGTCGAGCGCTTCCTGGGGGACGGTCCGGCCGAATACGCCGTTGACGACGAACGTGTCCGTCACGCCGGGGCCCGGGTTCTTGTCGAGGTCCTGGCATTGCGGCCAGCAGGCGGTATCGGTGCGCACGAGCAGGTAGCCGTTGTCGACCCGGTAGGCGGTCGGATCGACGGCGGCGTTGTCGACGAGCACGGAGGTGATCGAGACGGTGCGCGGCAGCTCGACCTCGCAGGTGGCGCCGCAGCAGTTGATCCCCCGGCAGCCTGCGTTGTGCCAGACGCCGTTGTAGATGTAGAGCGGGTAGTAGCTGCCGCCCTCGTCGGTGCCCCACGGGTTGATGAGGTTCACCGGGTACGTCTGGTAGAGCGGCGGCAGCAGGGGGGCGTTGCAGGGGCGCAGCGTGAGGTTGACGGTGCCGAACTGGCGGCCGGTCAGCGAGTACATGGTGAAGGCGGCGAGCCGCAGGGCGAGGGCCTGCTGGTCGGCGGTCAGCGACGTCCACACGTCGGCGCAGGCGGGGAAGTTGGAGACGGTCCAGCCGTCGGGTACTGCGCTGGTCATCTCGCCTCCTCCTGTCGTTTTCGATCATGAACGATGGGGACCGCCGCTCTTCCGGCGGCCCCCATCATCCCTTTGCCCGGTCCCCCTCGACCGTCGATCAGGCCGCGCAGCCGCACGAGGCGGCAGGCGGGGCCAGGTACGTCCACTGGAGGTGGCGGTGCGTGTCGCTCGGCAGAGCGATCAGCAGCTTCTCCGCCGCCGCCGTGGTCATGTTGGCGAGCACGTTCTTGGGGCCGAGACCCCAGTTGGTGCCCTGCTTGGTGCGGCCCGCCACGGTGAACGACACCGCACCGTTTTCGATCTTGACGTCGCCGACACGGCCCTCGACGATGTTCGGCAGCAGGAAGTACCCGTACGGCACCAGGGACGCAGTGCCCACGGTGACGCACGTGGCACCTGAGATGTTGGTCCACACCTCCAGCGAGAACTGCCCGGCCGCGTAGTTGCTCGTACGCGTCTGGAAGCCGACGGCCGCCGGGGAGGCGGCGTCGTTGAGGACCAGCGTGGAGCCCGTGATCAGGCCGAACAACTCCGGGTCGACGTTGCAGAAGGTGATCGTCGTGTCGATCCACTTGAGCTGCGTCGGCGACTTCTCGTTGACGCACATCTGACCGGCCGCGTTCAGGACCACGATCTCCTGACCGGACTCGACCTGATCCTGCATCTCCACGGAGACGAAGCCGGTCGAGACGGCCGACACGCAGGAGCCCACAGCAGGGGTACCGCACGAGTTGATCGTCTGGACCCGCATGGTGGTGCCCTGAATGGGGGCCTGACACACGGACGTCATGTGCTACTCCTTGGCCGGTGCCTTGCCGGGCCGCGACTTGCGGACAGGCGGGGTGTTCGGGTCGCCGTCGTCGTCGACCACGTCCTCCTCGGGGGCGGGCCAGCGCTCGGCGCGGTCCTCCTCGAAGGCGTCGGCGACGTCCTGCGGGACGCGGAAGGAAAGGGCGGCGTCGTGCTCGCCGCGCTGGGCCTCGACGACCTGGGCCGGGTGGCCCTTCTCGTCGGCCAGTTCCAGGAGCCGTCCGGCGACTTCGCCCTCCGGCTCGTGCTCGTTGATGATGACGATTGCAGGCATGATCCGCTCCTAGTACACCGTCGTGGTTGTTGCAGCAGGCCCAGTACCCCGGGTCATGCTGTCCAACTCGACCAGAACGAAGAACGCCACGCAGTCGATGGTGATGGCCGCCGCCCGCTGCCCGATTGCCTGCCAAGCATTCCCGGACCGGTCGAACGACTTCTCGGGCGGGTTGACGTACACGTTCGGGTCGAGCCACACCGTGGTCGCGCCCGTCGCCACCATGTAGGCGGTACCGGCCGCCGGGGCGGTCGCGTCGTTGTTCGGCTTGTTGCCGGAGTAGCCCCGGCCGAACGACCACACGTTGCCCATCGGCGTGTACTGCACACCGGTGAGTCCCTTCGCGGCGCGCTGCGGCAGCGGCATCAACTGCCGCTCGACGAGGTACGGGGTGACAACGGGCCGGGCGTGGAGGATGCCCGGGTAGTTGTACTGCGAGAGGGCGTCCTCCAGCAGGCCGACCCCGTATTCGATGGTGACCGCCGTGCCGGGCGTCGGGGTGACGTCCAGGATCCCGGAGCCGCCGTTCAGCTCGGGACGCTGGAGCGCGGGCTGGACGTCCGCGTTGCCGCCCCACAGCGCCTGCTCGGCGATGTACTGGGCGTTGTCGTTGAGCCGGACCCGGATGCGCCGCTCAACCTCGGCGGCGTCGTACGGGAACGCGCCCGCCTTGAGCCCGGCGACGATCTCGAACGGCAGGCCGATGGCCGTGCCGTCGCAGACGTCAAGAGCGGTGGCGGCCGTGATGGTCGGGTTGGAGCAGGAGGCCGCCGCGAGCAGGTGCGCGTTGCCGCAGTGCTCCTCCTGGTACTGGACGCCGCCGATGCTGCCGTGCTTCGGCAGGTCGAACGGGCCGTTGGCGGCCGAGAACAGGCCGTATCGGATGCTGCCGACCGCGGGCTGTTCGACGATGACCGGCCCGGCCATCGGCGTAAGAGTCGCCATACCTGCACCCTCCCTTCGGTTCGGGTAGGTACCGGGCCGGGGGTTCCCGGCCCGGGACTGCTACTCGACCTACGGGTTGGTCCAGGTCGGCTGAGTGGTCGGGGCGAACGCGCCCGCGCCGCTCGGGACCAGGCCGCCGGTGATGTTGCCGATCGTGTAGAGGCGGCTGTCGAAGCAGGTCTTGGCCGCGAGGATGCCCTGCTCGGTGAAGAGCTGGGTGGTCTTGTTCTGCGCCAGCAGGGTGCTGTCGTAGACGGTGTCCAGGGTGATGATGTCGGCGTTGCCGCGCACCCAGGTACCGGCCGCGTAGAGCAGGAACTGGAGGGTGTGGGGGAAGTCCTGGACGAAGTCCGTGGAGGTCGGGGCCTGGCCGAACTGCTGCCACGCCGACGGCGCGCCGGTCGGGTAGGCCGCCCAGTAGGACGCGTCCTGCCAGTCGTACACGTACTGCGCGCGGGCGCCACGTGCGGCCAGCCAGGTGTTGATGCGCTCCATGGTCAGGTTGAACTGGTCGTTCGTCGCGTCGGCGTCGTAGAACTGCTTGCGCGCGATGTCGGACCGGATCCAGGCGAGCACCCAGTACGGGAAGACGACCTCCAGGGTGGAGGCGAGGGCCATCCGCTGGCGGTACTTGTAGTCCATGATCGCCATGTCGATGGCGGTCAGCAGGGTGGAGACGACCGAGTGGTCGGTGGCCCACGTGGTTCCGGCGCCGGGGGTGTGCGCGGTGACGCCCGAGGGCAGCGGCATCGCGGTGGAGCCGGTGACCAGCGAGTTGATCACGAACTGGTTGATCTTGTGCGAGTGGGCGATCATCGCGCCCCGCACGAACCGGGCGATCAGCTCCGGGTAGCCACGGAGCTGGAGCAGGTCCGTCTGGATCGCCAGGCCGTCAGCGTCCAGCCGCACGTCGGTGAACGACGGGCAGGCGACGGACATGACGGGCTTGGTGACGCCCGCGATGATCTGCGACTCGGTGTAGTGGAAGTAGCCCGAGCCGGAGTAGATCGACGAGAAGTCCGGGCCGGTCGTGAACTTGATGCCGCCCCGGGAGACGTTGATCTCCGGGATGTCCAGCATGCCGTCCGCCGACTCCAGCTCGCACAGGTCGTAGATGACCTCCGACGGCGCGCACCAGCCGGTACCGGCCGCCGTCAGCGCGTTCGGCGCGCCAGCCGCGAGAGCGGCCTTGCGCTTGATCTCCACCGACGCCAGCAGCGAGCCGCCGGGAAGGCGCTTCTCGCTGGCCGCGTAGTCGATGACCGCCGTCGCGTCCTCCTGGAGGCCGCCGGACGCGGTCAGCTCCTGCGGGTACTCCGTCTTGAACTGGGCGATGGAGTGCTGCTGGCGACCACCCTGGCCGCCCATCGCGCTGTACTGGAGGAAGCGCTTCTCGACGAGCTTGCCGACGCGGGTCCAGTCCAGCTCCTCGCCCATGTTCGCGTCGCCGTTGTTGGCCCCGGCGAGGATGACGGCCGGTGCCTGTCGGGCCACGGTCTCGGCCGGGACGGCGGGGACCGTGTTGGACGCCACGGCGGCGACACCCGGGGCCTTGGCGGCTGCGGTCTGCGCTGCGGGGGTGTCCGTCTTCGCGTCCTCGATGCCCGCGCCCGCCGGGGTCTCGTCGGTTCCGGTCTCGTCGTCCTCGCCGAGAGATTCGGTCAGGGCGGCGAAGGCGCCAGCCGCACCACTGCGGCGGCTGCGCTCCGCGTCGACACCCTTGACGATGGTGGTCAGCTCGCGCATGGTCTCGATGTCGCCCGGCTGAACGTCCGCGACGTCCATGTCCGCGTACCGGGCCGCCGCGTCGCGGGCCTGGGTGCGGATCGAAGTCAGGTCCTCGCTCGTCATGCCCGAGAAGGCGTACGAGCCGTCCTCGTCAGTCGGGACCTGGAAAGGCAGGTTCGGCACTGCGGTCTCCTACTTCGAGCGCTCCGCCGGACCGTGGCAGCACGAATACGCCTGGCGCGATCATAGCGGTAGTCTGCGGATTCACGGAGGAGGAGGCCGTATGGAATCAACTGACGCTGCCCAGGAGGCCCACGACGGGCTTTTCTCGGCGCTGAATCCCCGCGCCGGGGAGACCGTCTGCATCGGGGTGCCGCACCTTGACACGGGCGGCTGGAACTTCATCGAGTCAGCGCTGCGGATGGCCGCCTACGACAAGGCGCACGGGGATCATCTGCTGCACAACTCGGGGCTGATGAACAATGGCGCGCTGGCCCCCGTGTGGGGCCGGTCCGTCGAGCTGTCCCACGCCCGCAACACTGCCGCCGCCGCGTTCCTTTCCAGCGACGCCGACTGGCTGCTCTGGATCGACTCGGACATCGGCTTCGAGCAGGACGCCCTGGAGCGGCTGATGTCGGTCGCCGACCCGGAGACGGCGCCGATCGTCGGCGCGCTCGCGTTCATCGAGGGCGACTACTCGCACGACTTCCGGGGCGGCCTGCGATCCAGCCTCGCCCCCACGCTGTACGACTGGACGTGGGTCGAGCCGGAGAACGGCATGCCCGGGGCGTACAAGCTGCTCACCCGCTCAGAGTGGCCGCAGGACCAGCCGACCCGGGTCAGCGCGACCGGCTGCGGGATGCTGCTCACCCACCGCTCGGTGTACGAGAAGATCTCCCACTGGCTCGCCGAGCAGGGCGCGCCGCCGCACATCTGGTTCGAACGGATCCCCGGGCCCGACGGGGAGAAGTGCGGCGAGGACATCTCGTTCTGCATGCGCGCCCATCAGGTCGGCGCGCCGGTGTTCGTGCACACGGGTGTGGTCACCACCCACCAGAAGACGGTCTGGTACATGGGGGCGGACTACCACCTGAAGCCGTTCACGCCACCGAAGGTGAAGTCGCGGGCGTTGCCGCCGGAGCAGTGGCCGAAGCTGATGATCAACCCGGCGGCCGTGCAGGAGGCGGCCGACACGTCGCCGATCCGCGAGAAGCAGGTGCCGGAGGCGGAGGAGGAGGTCGCCGTCCTCGTGCCGGTGGCGAAGCGGGACAACGCGGCCATGTTCCTGACGTCGCTCCAGAACAGCCTGACGGAGCGGCAGCGGCGCCGGGTCGGCGTGTACGTCCTGGCCGACGCCGACGACTGGGCGACCGCTGAGGCGTGGAATGGGCAGTCCGACCAGTACGGCGGCATGGTCAAGATCGACATGCACCACTACCTGCGGACGATGGGATCCTTCGCGGAGAAGATCAACCGGGGCGCGATGATCGCCCACGAGCCGTGGATCTTCCTGGTCGGCGACGATGTAGCCTTCCATCCGGGCTGGCTCGACCAGGCCATGGAGGTCGCCCGGACCACCCACGCCCGAGTCGTCGGCACCAACGACCTCGGCAACCCGTCGGTGACGGCCGGTGCCCACGCAACCCACATGTTCATCCGCCGCGACTACGTGGACGTGATCGGCGCCAGCCTGGACGGGCCGGGCATGGTCTGCCACGAGGGCTACCGGCACTGGTACGTCGACAACGAGATCGTCGAGCGGGCCAAGCGGCGGGGGGAATGGGCGCCGTGTCTCGCCGCGCATGTCGAGCATCTGCACCCGCTGTTCGGCAAGGGGCAGATCGACGACGTCTACGTGATCGGGCAGGCCGCCCAGGAGACGGACAGGGCGTTGTTCCTGGCCCGCTACCAGCTCATGATCGAAAACGAGGGGGAGTAGTGCACGAGCAGGCGCTTAGCTGGGTCGCCCAGTTCCGCACCACCGACGACCTCGCCGTCCTCGACATCGGCGGCCGGGACCTCAACGGGTCCACCCGGCCGCTGTTCCCGAACGCGAACCCGTATCACGTTCTGGATGTGCTGCCGGGCGAGAACGTCGACTTCGTGGCTGACGGCGCCGGGTGGACGCCGCCGCGCGCCTACGACCTCGTGGTCACCACCGAGACCTTCGAGCACGCCGAGAAGTGGCCCGAGATCATCGCGACGGCCTGGGATGCGCTGCGCCCGGGCGGGTGGCTGATCTTCACCTGCGCCGGGCCTGGGCGTCCGCCGCACTCCGGTGTCGCCGCCGTCTGGGAGCTGGCCCCCGGCGAGTGGTACGCCAACGTCTCTGCGCAGGAGATCCGCAGCGTCCTGGAGGATCAGGGCTGGATGGAGATCGAGACGCACCAGCGTGGCCTCGACACGCAGGGCAAGGCCGTCAAGCCGATCAGAACAGAGGGGCGTCGCGAGGTGCTGCTGACGGTGGCGCTGAAGAGGACTGCTGGCACGCAGGGCAACGCCTGACGCGAAGAGGCTGGCCGGTCCACGACGCCCCGTCGTAGACCTGCCAGCCTCTTACTCTCAGCTCGTCGTCGGACGCCTGGACGGGCGTGTCGCAGCCGTCGCACATCTGCTCCAGCGCGGGGGGTGCGATGGCGGGGAACAGCGGCGGCTCGGTCACTTCCTGCTGCCGAACCAGTCGATGAGTACGGCTGCCGCGCAGATCGCGCCGAGGAGCAGGATGAAGGCCAGGACGTAGGGGCCGAGGATCAGTGCGGCCAGGCCGGTGATGAACGGGTGGCGCCGGGTCTGGTAGCTGAGGGTCTTGCTGGTCACGGTGGGCCTCCTTGATGTCTGTCTGCCCCCAGGGTACGCCTCTTGTGCCCGGCCGCAAGCATGGGTGTATGCTTAGGGCCGACAGACACGAGGAGGACACCATGGCCGTGACCACCACCCGTACGCCCCAGATCGTCGGTCTGGCCCGGTTCCATGCCGCGCAGCGCCGGACCTACCCGCAGGCCCTGCGAGAGATCCAGCGCGGCGAGAAGGTCACGCACTGGATGTGGTTCATCTTCCCCCAGCATCGGGGCCTGGCGAAGAGCGACATGGCCCACCGGTTCGGCATCGCCGACCGGGACGAGGCGGTCGCCTACCTGGACAATGCGACCCTGCGGACGCGCCTCTTCGAGTGCAGCATGGGCGTCCTGCGGCAGCGCAGGCTGATGTTCGGCGGAACGGACACCCGGAAGCTGCGCGCCTGCATGACCCTGTTCCGTGAGGTCGCCGACGACAAGACACTGCCGGGCAAGGTGCTGGACAAGTTCTTCGACGGCGCACCTGACCAGCTCACCCTCGACCTGCTGGCGGGCAAGAAGATCGAGTTGCCGGAGTGGGAACCGTGCGCTCCGACGGCGCGGCGATGGGAGCAGGGGGCGCTGAGGATCCCGGCGGACACGAGCGCCTGGACGCGGGAGCGGGTGACCTCGTTCGTGCGTAGCTTCGGCCTGTCGTCGGTCGCCACCCGCCAGATGGTGGACGCGTGGATGGCCGATCGGGGCCGGGCGATGGGGGCGGTCTGGGCTGCCCGCGAGGAGTCCGCCTGGAGGGACCGGCGGTAATGGTGTAGGCTGAGAGCTGACAGACATGGGGTTTCCGGTGAACAACGTCTATAAAAGTGGAAACCGGACCGGCGATTTCGAGGAGGAGAGAATGTCGTCCAGTAACCGCCGTGGCGGATCGAACGACCGGCCGTCCCGCACCCGGCCCGCAACGCAGGTCGGCGGGTCGGGTGCGAAGCCCCCGGCGCGGAGCTGGTGCCCGATGGTGGCGGCCGTGCGCTCGGCGAAGCAGGGACAGTTCCGGCTGGCCCGGCGCTACGCGGTGATGTCGGCCCGGCTGATGACCGCCCGGATCACGTAAGTGCGATCAGGTGCGCGGGGACCTGCCCCGCCGATCGGAGGATCAACATGCGTAGCAAGATCATGACCGCGCTGATGGCGCTCGCCGTGGCCGTCGGCCTCGGTGTCGGCGTCGCCAGCCCGGCCCAGGCCGCCTGGGCGGACTGCCCGGACAACTACTTCTGCATCTGGACCAACGTCAACGCCACCGGCGGCCGGTACCAGTACCACCGGGACACGATCCAGGACGGCACGAACAACGGCCTGCGGCTGGGCTCGGGGATCTCCAACCGGGGCTACTCGTTCTACAACCGCTCGCACGTCTGGATCGGGATCTTCGACTCCAACAACTGCCGCAAGAGCCCCTGGTGGAGGGGCATGGACAACAACCAGTACGCGACCGCTCAGGGTTCCGACTGGGGCGGCCGGGTGTCCTCCATCCAGCTCGGCAACGCCATCCCGGTCAGCACGGACAACCCCTGCTGACCTAGCCCGGCAAGACGCTGAGGGCCCGCCCCCGCTTCCCTTGGGGGCGGGCCCTCCTGTATGCTCAGGACAGACAGATCACAAGGAGGAGCTATGCGCGACGAGTACAAGCCCGGCGACCTTTCCGTCCGACTCTCGTTCGGACGCGTCCACGGCACCGGCCCCGACAGGGGGGCCATCAAGCCCGCCATCGAGATCACCGACCAGACGTCCGGCCGGGTGCTCACCATCGAGCTGACCCCCACCGAGCTGGTCGAGATGTTCACCGGTGGCGCCGCCGCTGTTCCCGCCGACCGGGTGAACGGCTTCAAGGGCGTCGGCCGGTGGGGGAAGTGCCTGCACACCATGCAGGTGAACGTGAAGACGGAGACCGGCGACCACAAGGCGGATGACCCGTTCAAGCTGCCGCACGTCGGGAAGGTGGTCGACGAGATCGAGGCGGCCGGGTATGTGGCCGACACCCCCCGCCGTAACAACCAGGGACAGTGGGTCATTGTCGGCCGGAAGTACACCGACAAGCCCTGACCGGTTCAGACGCGACGAAGGCCCGCACCCATTCTCTGGGGCGGGCCTTCGTCGCGTCTGGGGTCAGCTCGTCTTGCGCCAGGTGTACCCGGAACCCTTCGCCGCGAACGTCTTCACTTCGGTCTCAGTGACCGCGCTGAACGTCTTCACAACCGCTCCGTTGCTGTCCTTGACCTCATAGTTCGCAAGGCCGGACGAGCCGTTACCGCAACCGCATCCCATCGGGGAACCTCCTCCGTGCTACTCCTCCACCAGGGCGACCAACAGGTCACCCATGGCCTCATCGTAATCGGCCTCGCGGCCCTCGGACATGGCCGCCGCGACCAGCTCGTTCCATTCGCTGGTCCGCGCCGTCCGGTCGGCTGCGGCCTGCTGCTCGGCGAGCATGCCCCGGGCGATGGCCCGGCCCAGCTCCTCGGTGTCGAGCGATCCCGCCGCCGTGGCGGTGTCCTGCTCGCCCTCGTCGATGACGCGGGGGAGCGCACCGGCGGAGACGAGGGAAAGCATGTCCATCTCGGTCTCGGCGGCGTCCAGGACGCCGCCGTGGATGGAGGCGGCCATGGCGCGGGGGATTGGGAATCCTGCGGTGTTGACGTGCAGGGCGGCGACCATCTCCAGGTTGCCGCCGATCCGCCGCCAGTCGCCGGACAGCGGCGCCGCGCGCATCTGCCGTACGGCTGCCTCGTCGGCTTCGGGGGTGAGGGCACCGGCGACCCAGATGCCGTGGGCGTCTTCGCCCGCGCGCACGAGGGCGCCGGTGTTGGAGGTCTGGTCGTAGTGCTCCGCCGCCGCCCGGTAGCCGAGACTCGGCTGGGCGTGGCCGCCGCCGTACGTCAGACGCCCTACGGGGATGCGGGAGCCGTCATCGACCACAACCTCACCGGTGTGGAAGTACGCGTAGTTGGTCTGCGTCTTGGGCGGCTTCACGCACGAGTTGCCGATGCCGACGTGGCAGGTGTCCCAGACCGCGACGTGCCCGTACACGCGGCCGTCGTCGCCGATGTGCAGCGGCGTCGGGCCGGGCAGATTCGGGTCGTCGAACCATTCCCCGAGAGGGGCAGCCGGTGCCCCGGCGGCCATGAGTGCGGCCATCTTCGCTCCGGCCTTCCAGTTGTCGGGGAGGCTGCTCTCGCAGCCCTTACGCTTGGCGATCGCCATGACGCGGGCCTTGAACTTCTCGTACGGGATCTTCGGGTTGGCCCGGCCGTAGGAGGAGACGGCGTCACCGACGGAGGAGCAGTCGGTGATGGGGAAGCGTCGGCCCTCGGGGTCGACGAAGTCCGCGTCGTCGATCTTCGACCGGTCGGCGAACAGGCCGCCGTGCTCGGCCTGGCCGGACGGCTCGGTCTCGCCGTCTTTGTTCTTGCTGGGCAGGCGCCGTTTGGCGAACTCCAGGAAGTCGTCATCGGTGAGCCAGATGCCGGTGTCCTGGTCGTCGCTCATCTCGGCGTCGTTTTCGATCTTGGCGCTGGCGGTCGTGCCGTCCACGTTCGGGTCGGAGGAGTCGAGCGTCAGCTTCGCGTGCCCGGCCAGCTCGGCGAACGCGGGGATGTGCACGAGGGTCGCCGAGGCGAGGCGGCCGGACCGGATCATCCGCAGCCGGGGCCCGTCGTACGGCTCCTCGGCCATGACCGGGTCGGCGCCGCAGCCGCAGTCCGATCCGGACAGCTTGGAGTGCGCCATCTTCGCGGCCTTGATCTTCCCGGCCTGCTCCTTCTTCCAGGCGGAGTACGCCTTGGGTTCGGGAACGATCTCGACTTCCTGCTGGTCGAGGTCGACGGAGGGGCCGATGACCTTGTTGGCCGTGAACTTCCGGGCGGCCAGGGCAGCGCTGCGCACGTCCTCGGGCCAGGAGGAGTCGTCGTAGAACTCGCCTTCGGCGGGCAGTACGCCGCTCTTCTCGTTTCCGATCTTGGAGATGTGGCCGACGATGACGGCGTTGGAGTGGCCGCCGGAGTCGCTGGCCACGTACCGCAGAGGCAGCGGCAGGTCGCGGTGCCCGAGGGCGCCAGCGTCGAACTGGCGGCCGTCGCCGGTCGGCTTGCCGATGACGGCGATGGGCATCTTCCAGGCGGTCCCCATGCGCTACCCCTTCTCGATTTGCTGCTCAGGCTACAGCCAGAGCACGCCGGTGGTGCCGCCGACGATCAGGCCAGCGCCTACGACGATCATCAGGATCCCGTACGCCATGTCGCATACGGGCCCGATGACCGCTGCAATCTTTCTCATGCCTTCACCCAGCGGTATTCCTGGTGGCCGTCGCTGTCGATGCCGGACGGCTCGCAGGACAGGCTGGTGCGCTTGCCGTGCTCGACGCGGGTGGTGTACCCGGGGCCGTCGCAGTGGTCGCCCGCCTGGGGGTTGCAGCCGCTGCCCGCTACGAACAGCAGCGCAGCGAGACAGGCGGCGAGGCCCAGGAGCGTACGCAAACGGATCATGGTCTCCTCCTTGATGTCGTCTCGCATGCTACAGCAGCCCTTCTACCAGGACAGATGTTCTACAGGTTCTTCTGGTGGGGCAGGTCGGCGGGGTCGTTCCAGACCTGTGGAGGCGTGTTTTCGATCTTGACGATGAGGTCTTGCACATCCTTCGGCACCTCATCCCATGACCCGGCCTGACCGGTCCCCAGGATGATCGTGTCCCGCTGATCCGGGGTCGCGTCGTGCTCACTGATCACGCCCACGACACGACGGTAGAGCGCATCCCTGCCGGGACTCACGGCGTCGGTCACTTGTCGGCCTCCTGGACGATCAGCACGGAGCGGTTGAGCCAATTGAAGGCGGGCTTCCCGGGCGCCGCGACGTGCCGCGCCCAGCCGCCCCGGTCGTTCGTGGTGTCGTGGTTGATCTGGATGCCGTCGACACCCTTCGCGGCAGCCCAACGGCCAGCGTCGTACAACGTGCCGTCCTCGTACTTGCCCTTCGCCTTCGACTGGCTGGACGAGTTGGCGCGGGCCTCCCCCTGGACCTTCCTGTAGTGCTCGGTCACGGCACTCTTCGGGATCAAGATCCGGACGAGGCTGTTCTTCGAGTGGTCCGAGTACTTCTGGGCGACGGTCTTCTGGGTGGCCAGGTAGTAGCCGTTGCCGAAGATCCCCCGCCCGTACCAGGCCGGGCCCGAGCGGAAGTCCTCGTTGATCTGGGCCGCGCTCTTGCCGCTGCCCCGGTTGACGCCGCGCCACGCCTCGATGTAGTCGCCGGTCGCCAGGAGCCGGTCGACCTCGGCGCGGCTGGCGACCGTCGGGGTGTCGTCGTAGCCCTGCATCGCACCGATGGCGGCCAGGCGGCCGTCGCCGGTCTTGCCGTCGTAGGCGGTGCGGGCCTGCTTGACGTCCTGCCGCAGCTTGTTGATGGACGCCATGTCGCCGACGAGGTTCTTGCCCGTGGACGGCTTGTGCGCGTGCGGCCAGGCGTTGAACGAGGCGGGCGCCTGACGGCCACCGTGCGGCAAGCCGAGGCGGCCCTGCCGCTTAGTGACCGGGCCGGGCCGGACAGCCTGGCCCAGGGTCGTACCGGCCGGTGCCCCGGCGGCCGGGTACAGGCTGATGACGTTCTTCTCCAGCAGGCCGTTGGCGATCGGGCCGTGCAGCTTGCCGGACCGGTCGAGCGCGCGGATCTCGTCGATCGTCATCCACTTCGCGTCGGACGTCTCGGCGCGGGCGTGGGCGGTCGACAGGTTCGGCTGGAACTGGCTGGGCACCTGGACGGCAACCGACGTGTACTTCCACGTGCTGTTCGGGATCGAGTAGGTGAAGTCGCCGTGGACCTGGGCGTCCTTGAACTGGTCGTCCTTGAGGCCCAGCTCCTCGATCGTCTCGCGGGTGGCGCCTTCGTGCGGGGTCTCCTTCGACTCGCTGGCGCCGCCGGGGAACGTCCACATGCCGGGGTCGGAGATGGCGGGACCGCGCTGCACCATCAGGTAGCGCTCTTCGCCGGTGTTCGGGTCGACGTGCCTGATCAGCATGCCGGACGCGCCGTACTTGCCCCAGACGCGGCGGCCGGACGAGGTGGTGATCCACTGGTCGCCGGAGACGCCGGGGTTCTTCGACATCTCCAGCCCCTTGAGCGGGGTGGCGTAGCGGACCTGGCCGGGGATGGCGTTGGCCGGGGGGATGATCGGCTGCGGCGGGATCTGGCCGGGCGGGGTACCGGCCGGGGTGAACCGGTCGATGAGCAGCTTCGCCTTGGCGGCCGACGGGCCCTTCGCGGTGGTCTCGATGAACGACAGGTCGGACAGCAGGTGCGACTGTTCCTGCGGGTTGAGCTGGCCGAAGTCGGAGCCGCGCAGCGAGCCGTACGTCTTGAGCTGGTGCGCCATGGTGTGCGACTTCGGGTGGACGCCGTAGATGGTGTCCAGGGCGTCCTGCACGTGCGGTTGCACGGTCGCGGGCTTGGTCGGGTTGATCCCGGCGGGGGTGGACGCGGCCGGGGTGTTGGGGTGGAACTTGACCGTCAGCGCTTGCTGCTGCATCGGGTCGGACAGGCCCTGGACCCGCTGGTCGACGGCCTCACGGTAGGTCGTGTTCAGCTTGTCGTAGTCGGCCTTGTCGAGGAGGGCGAGGGCGGCGTGGGCGTTGCTGTCGCTGGTGGGGTTGGTCGGGTTGACGCTGGCGATGGCGGCGATCTGGTTGGCGTTGAGCCCGGGGGCGTCGCCCAGGTCGATGTCCTTGGCGCGCAGCGCGCGGTATCGCAGGCCAAGCGGGTTCCCGCTGTCGTTTCCGATCGTGTCGAGGTCGGCGTGGACCTTGTCCTGGGTGTGCGTCGACATCTTCCGGAAGGCGGCGATGGACAGGCCGCTGTAGACGTCCACGCGGTACTCGGGCAGCACGATCTTCGTGCCGTAGTTCGCCACGTCGGAGGCGTTGCGCTCGGCGCGTCCGAGGTGCTGCTCGCGGGTCCCGTTGAGCTGCGCCTTGAGGGCGGCGGGGAACTCCTTCAGCGCGTTGCTCTGGAGACCGAAGTTGACGACCTGGCCGTGGCCCTCGGCCCGGCGCTGGTAGTGGTCGAGCTGGTCATCGATGGCCCCCTGAATGATCGGGGAGAGGCCCTGGTATTCCGACGGCGCCAGCTTGCGGTAGGTGTCGTAGTTGGTGCTCCGCAGGGACGCGTCGGCAGCGGCCAGGGCAGCGTCGAGCTGATGGCCCTGGTACGGGTGGCCCTGCAACTGCCGCAGGGTGATGTCGGTGGCGGCCTTCGCGCGCGGGTGCGTCTGGGCCAGGATCCGGTCGGCCAGGGCGGTGCGGACCTTCATCTGGGTGGCCGGGGTGAGGTCGTGGAACATCTTCATCCGGTCGTCGGTGACGACCGGGCTGGGGGCGTAGCCGCTGCTCAGCAGGGAGTCGACGAGCTGGCCCTTGGTCGCGGTGGACCAGGGGCTGGCGGAGTCGAGGCCCGTGCTGACGATGTTCTCGCGGAAATCCTTGATCGCTTCGACGTGGATGGGGTGGGTGTTCGCCAGGTTCGCGTCGGCGGAGTTGAAGATGAACCGGAAGTCCCCCGAACTCATCCGGGGGGCGGGCCCCCACATGTGCTTCATGGAGAGCTGGGCGATCACGTCGTACGGATTGCCACGCACACTGGAGTACTTGTTTTCGATCAAGGAGGCGCGCAGCCAGGTCGGCAGGGTCGCGTTGTCCTCGGCGATCCGCTGCTCTTCCTGCTGGAGCTTGGCGCGGGCGGCGCTCTGGCCGACGGGGAGCTGGACGCGGGCGTGCAGGATCTCGCTGTGCAGCTCGTCGGGGGTGATCCGGCCCGCCCGGAAGTCGGCTTCGGCCTGAACGGCGCGGTGCACGGCCGGGTGCTGGCCGGTGTACCGCGCCAGGGCGTCCTCGGCGACCTGGTCGTCGTCGGTGCGGGTCTTGCCGTATCCCGCGTTCGCGTGATGCAGCTCCTGGAGCGCATCGGTGATCTTCCGCTGCTGGTCGGGCTTGAGGCTGTCGAACTGCGCCTTGTCGAGGCCGTTGAGCGCCTTGATCCGGGCGCCGGGTCCGGCGCCCGGGATCTTCGCGTCGGCGGCGTCCAGGGCGGTCGTCACCTTCGCGGCGCTGGCCTGACCCTTGACGGCGGCGGCCTTCTCCTCGTGGGCGTGCAGCTCCCCCAGTGACGGCTCGTGGTCGAGGGTGAGGGTCTTCGCGTCGGGGCTGCCGCTGTTGATGATTCGCCCGTACGCGGCGGCCTTCGCCTTCTGGTCGGGGGTGGCCTTCGGGTGGGTGGCGACGAATGCAAGGCGGCCGAGGAGGCGCTTGCGGTCGTCGTCGGAGAGGCCCTTGACGGCGTTGGGGGAGAGGCGGCCGACGGTCTTCAGTACGTCGTCGGTGGAGATGAGACCGGAGCTGGTCGCCTTGACGGCCTCGTTCTGCGGGTCGCTGTAGCCCTTCGCGCCGGACGGGTGCGTCGGGGCGGTCGCGGGGTGCTTGGCGCCGAGGCGGTCGAGGACATCCTGCGCGGCCTGCTTCTTCGCCGGGTCGAGGAACTTCGCCTTCGCGTTGGCCAGGTCGTCGCGGATCGTCTTCTGCGTGGTGGCGTCGAGGGAGTCGAAGTCGGCCTTGGACAGCTTGCCGTAGGCGTCGAGGTGCGCCTTGGAGGTGGGACGGCCGAGGCCGCGACCGGCGACAGCGCGGGCGTTCTGGGCGTCGGGGGACAGCGCCCTGGGGGTGGCGGGCGTCGGGGCCGGGGCCACCTGCGGCGTCGCGGGGGCGCCGCTGTCGGTGGCCACCTGGACGTGCTGGCCCTTGGCGAGGGTGTGCTTGGTGCCGTCGGCCTCGGTGACGACGTAGTGGCCGCCGGGGGCCATGGTCAGCTTGCCCGGGTGGCTGCTGCTGGCGAAACCGGTCCGGACCTTCTTGCCGCCCAGGATGATGTCGGCGTGGCCGTCCTTGCGGATCTTCCCGGCGACGCCGACGGGCGTCATCGTGGTGACCGCTGTGCCGGGCGTGGGGGCCGTGGCGGTGGGCTTGGGTGCGCTGGGCGCGGCGGGGGCGCTGGGGGCCGCCCTGGGGGCGCTGGGGGCCGTTCCTGCCGTCTTGGTTGCGGTGCCCAGGCTGACCTTCCCGGGGGCCGGATTGATGGCCTGGTGGACGTTGCCCTTGGGGGTGGTGACCGTGTTCGGGGTGCCCGGCGCCAGGCCCTTCTCGGGGAGGCGGGCCAGCAGCTCGTCGGCCTTCTTCTGCTGCGGGCCGAAGCCGCGCTGCTTGATGGCCTCCAGCTCGTCGCGGATGGTCTTCTTGTCGGCGTCGGAGAGGTCGTTCCACTCCTGCGGGGTGAGCTTGTCGGCCTTGCCCAGCTTGTAGGTGTCGGTGACCTTGGGCTGGGTAATGACGAACGCGGGGCCGCGACCGGCGATGGTGGGCTTCTTGCCCTTCGGGCCGAGCGGCAGCGGGCCGGGCGTGTTGACCTGGACACCAGCGGCCTTGGACACGGCCTGACCGGCGGCGTGGGCCTGACCGCCTGCAAGGTCGGCCTTCTGGTTGACCTGACCGAGGGGGACGGGCTGCGCGCCGTGGGCCGGGTGGCCCGGGGCGGCCTTCGGCTTGATCTCGTCCAGCAGGCGGCGGGGGATCGGCTTGCCCTGCGCCTTGAGGTCGGCGATCTTCTGGACGCGCCGGGTGTTGGCCTTCGCGACGCGGGCGGCTTCTACCTGGTAGTAGGTGCCGGGGGCGACGGAGTGGAGGGTGCCTTTCCAGCCTTTGCAGGGGCCCGGGTGCAGCGGGTTACGGCAGGCGACCAGGGAATCCCAGTCGCAGGTGTCGTGGGCGTCATCATCCTGGTTGGCCCATCCCTGGACGCTCGCGACGATGTGCGACAGGGAGCCGAGGCTGGGGGCGTGAGCGCTGGCCAGCAGGGCGACCGTGGCGATTGCGTCGGCCAGGTCGGGGGCGGGCTGGCCGGTGACGATGGCGTACGTGGCGGGGTCGACGGGGGCGACGGGGGCGACATAGACCCCGCCGCCCTTGAACAGGCTCCCGAGCGTCGTCGTCATGCCAGGGATCATAGCGATTATTTTTGATCATGAAGCATGCGGCGCACCGACACAAAAGAGCCCCCACCCGGAAAGGGTGAGGGCTCCTTTTTCTGCGTCAGCCAGGCGCACCGAACGAGCGGTCCCGGGCGCGCTGGAGCACCTTGATCAGCCGGTTGAGCGAGCCCCAGTCATCCAGGGTCATCCACCAGCCGTCGAAGCTGGGCTCGTACGGCAGGGCTTCCTTCAGCTTGGCCAGATCGATCGTCGGCTCGCCAGCGCCCTTCAGCCAGTCGTTGACGATGCTGATCATCCGGGCGGTCGGGTCTTCCACGCCGTCGCGGCGGGCGGCCTGGGTGACGATCTGGACCGTCTCCTGGCCCTCGCCCCCCCAGCTCACCCGAACGTCGACTCCTGTGTTGCTGTAGATCGTTTCAGCAGGCATCTCGCCGTCTCCCATCTCGGGGTTCGCCACCATCTCGGTGGCGTCGGGAGGCAGGATACCGCTCAGGAGCTGTTCGCCTGCTTGATGACCTTGTTCTCGCGGGCTTCGCGCTGGCGGCGGGTCTTCTCCGCCCGGGTCTTGCGGTACGCGGCGGCCTGCTTCTTCGACATCTTGGCGATCTTCGCGGTCTCCTCGGCCTGCCGACGGCGCCGGTCGACGATGGCCTGGGCGTGCTTCTTCAGCGTCTCCCGCTTCTTCTGGCCCCGCTTGTCGATGGCGTCCTGCTGCCGGGTGTCCTGCTCACCGGTGCGCTTCGCCTTGTCGTTGTCGCGGGCGGCTTCCTTCAGTGTCTGCTCGTGCGGCCGGAGCGCTTTCACGTAGGCGGCGACGGCCTTCTTGGCGGCGGCGGCCAGGCGCGGGTTGCGGGTCTTCTCGACGGCGGCGACGGCCTGCGCCTGGGCGATGGCGTCGGTGAGGCCCTTCTGCGCGACCTGGGCCTTGCGGACGGGGTTGGCCTGGGCGGCGTCCTGGGTGCCGGGTTCGGACTGGCCGCGCTTCTGGCCCTTGCAGAGGCCGGGCTTGTGGGTCTGCATGCAGAACTGCCCGTGGTCGCAGACGGACTGCATGAGGGTGGTGCCGGAGGCGTTGAGGAACTGGCGGTTACCCATCTCCGTCGGCTCGTTTTTGATCTCCAGCAGCATGGTGCAGCGGCAGTTGATGACCTCGTGCGGCGGCCCTTCCGGGTCGTGCGGGTACATCATCTGGAAGCCGCCGACGATCTGCCCGGTGGCGTCCTGTTCCCCGCCGATGATGAACGGCTGCGAAAAGGGCACCACCTGGCCGTCAGCCTCGCGGTGGTCGGGGCGGGTGCGGTGATCCTCGGTGGCGAGCCAGCGCTTCACCCAGTCGGTGTCCGGGTCGTTGTCGACGATCATCGAGAACGCGTCGTACAGCCCGCCGTTGTAGGCGCCGACGACCTCTGTTCGTGCAACGGTGCGGGCCCGGTTCTTCCACTGCTGCACGCCGGTGTCGCCGAACAGCTGTTCGATCTGGGATTGCACGTCGGGGATTGAGGCTCCGTTGGTGGTGGCGGAGTCGACGATGTGGGTGACGGCGCCGAAAACCTCGTTGGGGACCTGCTGGAGCCGGTTGGCGCGGGCGGCGATCCAGTTCCGGACGAACGGCCGTGACTCGAAGAGCGTGCCGTCGGCGAACAGGTCCCGGTACGGGGCGGCCAGGACCTCCCGGGCGACCTGCTCGCTGTACTTCTCGGTGAGGGCGTTCCACTTCGGGGTCTGGGAGAAGACCGTCATCGGGTCGGGGACGAGCCCGAGGGAGACGACGCCGCCGGTGAACATGGCCGTCTTCACGGCGGCCAGCCACTCCAGCATCATCTCCAGGTACGCCTCATACAGGGGCGGCTCGTACTGGGCGAAGACCTCCACGGCGGCCTGCTGCTGTGCGGTCGCGGTAGGCAGGGTGACGGGCTGGGTCACGGCTGCTCCTCGGTTTCAGGCTGGACCATGCCGAAGGCGGGGTCGGTGAGTACGCGGTCGACGACGGCGATGCGGCGGCGTTGACGGCGGACGAGGGCATGCTCTTCGGAGAGCCCGCTTTCGAGGAGGGCGGCCAGGGCCGTCTCGTACCGCAGGCGGTCTTTCTCGAAGTCTTCGCGGGTCCAGTTCATGGCCCGTACCAGCCGATGAGGATGAGGGTGGCGCCGCTGGTGATCAAGCAGAGCGCCAGCACGGCGACTACTGCGAGCCATCCTTCATCCGTTTTGTCCCCCGAGCCCGGTATTGAGCTGCTGTTTCCTGGCACTCGTACTGACGGGTAATAACCGAGGGGGGTGGCGTTCCATGCCGTTCCACTTCGTTCCACATGATTCCACCCCGTTCCAGGAACGCACGGAACTCCGCCGCTGTCGTGCCACGGGTAGCCGCCGCCGGGCATCAGCCAGCGGCGCATCTTCACGTCATTTTCGATCATGGCGCGAGGTCGCCCCGAGTGTGATGCAGCATCGAACTCAGCAGGCCCGGCTCATGCGCCACGCCCCGCGTCAGCAGCTCCGTGCAGTACCCGCCGAGCACGCTTTCCAAGGCGTCGGGATCGACCCCGAGAGCGGGGGCCTGCTCTCGCACATGCGACCACGCACCCGCCAGGAGGCTGGGCACCTGCGTAGCCGATGCCGCCACACGGGTATGCAACTCGTGCTTCGGCACCGGGTAGCGGGCGCGCTGCGGGCCGGGCACCAGGCGGCCACCGGCCAGCTCCAGGGCGCGGCGCACGGCGCTGTCGGCGGCGTAGAACAGCGGTGTCCCTTCGAGGGTGCCGACGGACGCGGCGAGCTGGCCGAGCTTCTGGCGGCCCTTCGGCGGGACCTTCCCGGCTTCGGCGTCTTCGACGGACGGGAACTGCGGCAGGCCACGGGCGCCGACGTCGGCGGGCTCGCTCCCGGCCTCGTCGTAGCCGGGGTCACCGGGCATCAGGTCGCCTGCGCCGGGGGCGGCAGCGGGGCCCTGGGCCTGGATGGCGGGCAGGTTGAGGATCTTCTGCACCTCGGGGTCGGTGGCGTAGGCGGGGTTGGCCAGCACCAGCGCCTTGACGAGGTTGTACTGCAACTCCTTCTTGTCCGGCGCGTCGTCGTCGGAGAAGGCGGCGTTGTCGCGGGCGGCCTTGGCGGAGATGAATTCCTTCTCGGCGAACTGCATGGCCTGCTCGGACCGGTTGGGCCGGACGGTGAGCGCGGCGATGTCGAACCAGAGGGTCTTCTTCTCGGGGTTCTTGACGCCTGCGGCCTTGAGGGCGGGCTGGTAGTAGCCGATGTTGAGGGCGTCGGCGAGCTGGATCAGCAGCGGCTCGATGTGGATCTTGATCGAGGACTCTTCGATCTGCCACGACGACCAGTGGTTGCTGCCGCCCATGCCGGTCAAGACCTCGGGCGGGATGTCCAGGGACATGGCCATGCGTTCGACGGCGGCCCGGCGCATGTCGATGATCTTGTCGCTGAGCTGCGAGTCGAACGTCAGATGCTTGATCTTGTCGAGGGCTTCCGGCGCCACCTGCAACAGCAACGGCACCAGAGCGGCAGCGGAGTCGCGCTGCTGGAGCGAGGTGGCCATGGTGCGCTGGAGGACCTGCGCGAACCCCTGGATACCCGTCGGCACCGGGTCACCGGGGTTCTCCTGCGGCGGCCTCGGGAAGTCGATGTTGTCGGGCAGCAACAAAATTCCGGCACCGGCCAGACGCGAGTCCAGCTCGGCGAACACCCGCTTCGTGCACTGCTCCAGCTCCCGCAGCACCGGCAGGATCGCCCGGACCGTGGAGTCGGCGGCGTCGTGACGGCGCGGGTGCGGATTCCAGGCGCGAATCAGCAGGTCTTTCGCCGAGTCCAGCTTGTACGTGCCGCCGCCGTGTGTGATCGACCGCTTGACCATGATGTCGTCGCCGCGCCGGAACACCTCCGACGAGGAGCACACGTACCACTTGTCCTGGTCGGGGGTGCCGTCCTGGCCGGTCTGCTGATAGCCCTCGGCGACGATGAACACGTCCCCGGCGACCATCATGTTGATGCCCATCGCACGCTGGGCCTGCGCCTTCGAGGCGGGCGTGCCGAACATTGTCTCGCCGATGAGCTTGGCCTGCGGGTCGGTGGTCTCGTCGCCTACGGTGCCGTCCTCGGAGACGTCGGCGGCGTACATGCGGCAGCGGGAGACGGCGTTGCCGATCCAGTTGACGACGAAGCGCATCTCCCCGCAGATGTCGTAGTGGCGCCACGCCTCCCACTGCCAGCGGTGGTCGCCGAGCTTGAACATCTGCCATGACGCGGCGTCGCCCAGGTTGATCGGGACGGCGGCTGCGGTGAGCGCCATAGTGCGGGTGCCGGGGCCGTCAGCCCCTCCTGCTGGTACGACCTTGCGCTTGCCGGTCAGCAGCCCCACCCTGTCACCCCTTCACACGTGCGAGCGCGCCAGCGGCGGCAGAAAGGGCCAGCCCGAGGGCGGGCACGAACAGCCATGGCGACTGGCCGTAAGCGTAGATGATCGGGGCGGCGGGGATGGCCAGCCAGATGGAGAGACACCAGGGGCAAAGGAACAGGTAGGCGAGCATGTCGTGCCCGCGTTCCTTGAGGGCGGTCACGAACGTGTCGCGGGGCCGCGCGGTGATCATGTCGGAGGTGCACAGCAGGACGAGGCGCGCGAACGCGAGCAGATAGACGGCGTACAGCAAGGAAGAGCCGGGCATGGCCACCATCGTAGGTGGTCAGCCCGGCTCAGGGTGTGAGTGCCTAGCGGTCGGTCAGTCGGTGATCAGGGTGTCGAGGAGCGCGAGCAGGGCGGGCTTGAGCCGGTCGTCGATGTTGAACGCTGCCCCCGGGATCCACGGGTGTTCCTGGTCGACTTCCCTGCGGGCAGCCTGGGCGGCTTCGGTCAGCTTCCCGCCGTCTTCGATCACGACGGCTCCGACGGGGCGCAAGGCCTGGTGAAACACCCAGAAGCGCCTGTGCTCGTCGGGGTCGCGGCGGGAGGCGGCGATCAGGCGCTGGAGAACGTCCGCGTACTGGTCCCCTTCCCCGTCCGGCACGTCGAAGATGATCGTGAGTTTCATCGTCCGGCCTCGGTCACGATCGTCTTCGCGGCGCGCATGGTGGCGTCGTCGAACAGGACCAGCCCGACGGTCCTCACGCGGGTGCGGGCGTCGGTGATCGCGGCGATGGCGATCCGCAGGGCGTCGTCGGTGTCCCAGCCGTACACGCCGGAGGAGATCAGCGGGAAGGCGACGGTCCGGGCCTTCAGCTTGTCGGCGACCTTGAGGCTGTTCCGGTAGCAGTCGGCGAGCAGGGCCGGGTCGGTCTGGCCGATGCGCCGGTCCGGGCCGACGGTGTGGATCACGTGGTCCGCCAGCAGCCGCCCGGCGGTGGTGCGGACAGCGCGGCCGACAGGCAGGCCGTCCGGGTAGGCGATACGCAAGGCGCGGCATTCGGCCAGGATGTCGGGGCCGCCCGCGCGGTGGATCGCCCCGTCAACTCCGCCGCCGCCCATGAGGGACGGCTTGGCGGCGTTCACGATGGCGTCGGCGTTGATGGTGGTGATGTCGCCGGGGTAGATGACGAGGCGGGCGCGGCGGGTGAGCCGGAGGATCAGGTTGTGGATGACGGTGTTCACGGGGTCCCTCCCTGGTGTCTGTCTGCTGGCAGCATACAGCCCCGCTGCCCATCAGGCAACGGGGCTGTAGCTTCCGGCGGGGCGGAGGGCTCCATCCGCTGGCCATGACCCGCCGGAAGTTCGGTCAGACGGCGGGGGGCTGGAAGCGGTGCGGCTCGACAACCGCATCGCCGGACGACACGGTGTCGTAGATCTCGTAGCCGGTCTGCCCGTCGTCCCAGCGCCAGTCGGCGACCCGCTCGGCGCTGGCCTCGTCGTACGCCGACACGACAGTGCGGGCCGTGGCGACCACCGGGCGGGTGACGACGAACTCCTTGGCCTCCGGGATCGGCGCGAGACCGAACTGGGCGAGAACCCGGTTGGCGCCGACCGAGCAGAACTTCGGCCCGGCGATGTGGCCGAGCATGACGATCTCGCGGAACATCGCCAGGGTGGCGAACACGGTCTGCGGGGCGTCCGGGTCGACGACGTTCGGGTCGTGGTCCTCGGGGCCGCTGGTGAATGCAACGTCCCCGGCCATGGTGACCTTGGCGGCCATTCCGGCGCCCATGCCGTTCAGCCGCTCCTTGGCCTTCTCCAGGGCCTCGACCCGGTTGCGGGCGTAGACACGCAGTTCCATCTGGGCGGCGATGGGGGCGGCAAGGTCGTAGACCTGCTCCTTCTCGATCCTCGTGGTGATGCCGAGCTTGGCCAGCTTCTTGTCGGCCCAGGTGTGGGTGATTTCCCCGTTGCTGACCCAGTGCCCGGCGGCTTCGAAGATGTACTCGCGAAGCGCGGCCAGCTTGGCGGCGTCGTCCCGGTCGATGTTGTCCTGGAACCATTCGGTCCAGTCGACGGACGGGTCTGCGTACTGCATGAAGGTCTCCTCCTGGCGGTGTCTGTCGGTCCTCAGCGTACATGACGGGCCGTTTACCGTCCATCAGGGATGGACGGTTCTGGTCTGTATCCGGTATTGAGCTGCAAACTCTTCGCGTCCGTACTGGCCGGTAACTTGTGGCGGGGGCAGGACTCGAACCTGCCTCGTCACCCTTCTGTGGGCCGCGCTCGCCTGGTGCGCGCCACCCCGCCTTGAGCCCCTGCCGTAGACGTTCCGCATTCGACGTCGCTCCGGCGCCCGTGAGCCTCGGCGGGCCGCGCTCTGCGGCCGAATCGGCAGGGGGTGACACATCCCGAGGGGCGCGTAGTCCCAGGGCGCTCGGGATCGTGGCCCTCGGGGGATTCGGACCCCCTCGCGTCCCCTCGGCGGGGCCGCTTTGCCTGGCGACGGTGCGCGGGGCGACGCGCTCGATCCACTTGCCGTCGGGCCTTTGGTGCTAGTTTGCCGGATTCTCGGGGGTGTTTTCCCGGGAATCCTGGCACTCGTACTGGTCAGTAACCTTTCGGGAGGCGTGATAGACGGCCGCCGCGCCAGCAGGCGGCTCCATCATCAGCAGCCCATGGATCGTGCCGTTGCTCGGAAACACGAGACCCTGCGCCGCCTCCCGCACATACGGCTTTCCCGTCTCCGTGTCGATACCCACCTCATAGTGCTTGCCCGCCTGCACGGCAACGGGCTCGTACAGCGGAATGTTCTGCCAGGGGCTTTCCTTGAAGATGCCGCTCACTGCCAGCGTTCCTTCGCGACGAGCTTGGCGCTGGTGGCCTCGTTCGCCTCCCGGCGGATCTTGTCGCCCCAGTCGGCGAGGTACGCCATCAGCCAGTCGTTGATCTCGACACAGCGGACGCTGTCGAATTCGAGCTGGCCGGTCCCGCCGACCCAGCACATGCTCGCCGCCCCGAGGGACTGACCGACAGCCTCGGCAAGGGCCAGAGGGCCACGGTCGTCGGGCTCCCACCTGGGCGGGTCATACGCGTTGTCGGGCATCTCTACCGCACCTCCGTGACGGGGCCCCAGTACAGGACCTGAGACCAGCTCACGCCATCCTCCCAGCCCCTGGCGGACCAGTAGCGGCCTTCCGCTTCCATCCTGACCCAGAGGGTGCCGTCGGCGCCGCGCACCTTCAGCACATCGGCGGGCGGGTCTTCGAGACGAGGCCACGAGCGGGGGCCATCGGGCCGCTCCACCAGGGCAAGATCATATTCGAGGACATCGAGGACAGGCACGATCGATCCCAGGTCCGGCTGGTGCTGCCCGTTCTCCCAGCCCCACAGCTGCGAGTTGACGCTGGTCTCCGACCGGCCGACCGCCTCGGCGATCTGCCGGGCCGCCTGCCGCCGGGGAATCGCGAGCATCCTGCGGACCTCGCCGAGCGCCTGCCCGATCTTCCCCGGGTCCGGCACCCGGATCATGCCGCCACCACCCTGGCGCGCCGGGCACGCGGGACGCGGGCCAGATGCCGGGGGTCGTCGCTCCAGCCGAAGCAGGCCATGCACGACGACCCGGTCCAGGCGTCACCGGCGTGCTTGTGAGGGGTGTCGGTGCCCGCGAGCGCACCGACCTTGACGATGTTCTTCGGGGCCAGCTTCACGTACCGGGCGGGCGCTTCAGCGGTGACGGTCACGACTTTCCCTTCTGCCGGTTCACGGCCTTCGCGATGAGGGTCAGCACGTGCGTCGGCGCGGTCTTGTGCTTCTTCCCCCGCAGGCGCATCTCCTTCGCGGCGCGGCGCGGCGCGGCAGCCTTGACGGCCTTGTTCGCCTCCGCCGCCGCTATCAGATTCTTGACGTTTTTTGCGGGCTTTTTGGTGCCCATAGTGCCCTCCTCCAGGGTTTCTAGGGTAGGTCGTCAGTAGACGCTGCCGCGCCGTGGCCACGGGGACAGCTCCAGATGCCTACTGACGACCCGCCTCCTCCCCAGTCCACGTCTGGTAGACACCGGGGAGGGTGACAGCACACGCAGGCCGTAGGTAGGGCCGTCGCCTTCCGCTTCCACGTGTGCATCCCTGCGTGCCGTGCGGGGACTTGAACCCCGGCCTCCGCGCTCTCGCCCGGCGCTGTTGCCTTCCAGCCTCACGGCGGTACTACGGTTCTTCACCGATCGGGTACGCGTCCCCTTTGCGGCTGATTACCGGTTCCTGTTACCAGGCGCAGCGTGTGCGCCGTTTCCCCTTGTGGGGGTGTCTTCAGCAGGCAGGAGCGTATGCCTTGATCTGCGCGGAGGACACCCGGCCGCCCCAGTCGGAACCCTGAGCGGTCGCGTACTGGCCGCTGGCCATGGTCCGCGTCCAGGGACTGTAGGAGCAGTCGCCGGAGTCGTAGATGTTGATGGCGACGGTGGTGTGGTTGTAGAACGAGTAGCCCCGGTTGGAGACGCCGGAGCCGAACTCGATGCCGTGGCGGTAGTGGGCGTCGAAGGTGGCCTTGGAGTACTGGAAGCGGGAGCCGCTGTAGTTGGTTGCGGTCCAGAGGCAGAAGCTGCCGAGGGGGCAATCGGTGAGGGCGGCCTGGGCGGGGGCGGCGACGCTGAGCAGACTCACCGAGGCGGCGAGGGTGAGCAGTGCGGCCTTGAGCTTGGTGCGCACGGGACCTCCTGGTTGGTGGGCGAATGCTGCGTGGCGACGGGAGGATTTGAACCTCCGGGGTCCTCTGGCTCGGTCCCATCCGACTCCCGGCTGATCCTGCCGGGCGCGGACCTGGGTGATCCTTCGGGCCACTCCTCCCTCTGAGCACCGGCTGTACCGGCCGGGGGTCGCGTCGTGCCGTGCGCACGGCATTCTTCGACCGAGGGTGCTCTGTCCTGTCTGAGCTACGTCGCCTTGCTTACGTGGTCCTGGACGGGTTCGAACCGCCGACCTCCCGCCAGGGGCGGGTGCTCTATCCGCTGAGCTACAGGGCCCGCCGGGTGCTCGTTCCGGCGGCGTCGGTTGACTCCAGGCTGAGCAGCCGACCGAGCCCCCAGAGGGGCGGGACGACACCTGGCGTTCCTTCGCGTGGACTTGACGGGATTCGAACCCGCGAACCTCCGGCATAAACCCGGTGCTGATCGCCGACCTTCTCAGCTTTCAAGCCCTTGCGGTTTCGAGGGGAGAGCAGGACTTGAACCTGCGACCTCTTACCGGCTCGGTAGTCCGGCTGACCTCTAAGCGAGGTGCGCTCTGCCTGCTGAGCTATCTCCCCAGGGCCTGACGGCGCTTACTGCCCTACAGCAGCCACCACCAGGCTTCGTGCATCAGGTCGTCACCGTTACCGTCGTCCCGGCTCTTCCCTGCTTGCCCGGTTTTTGTCTCCGTCAACGCCACGACTGGCGTGCACAACTAGCTCACGGGCGTTTGCTGGTATTGGCCCGCCCCGGGCCGCTCGACACTCCTCCTGCTACTGAGACCGAAGTCTCGCCCAGGTCGCACCTCTGCAAAGGCGGGTGACACTACGGGGTTGCAGCCCACACGACGGTCCGGGGCGGGGGTCTTGGGTCAGGCCCAGGGCTGCGTGTCCGGGCTGTTCGCCTGGACGGGGTCGGGGGCCTGCACGACGGTCGTGGCGACCTTCACCGGGACGAGGCGGACGACGCCGGTGTTCTCGTTGCGGGCGGCGGTGTAGTGCGCGCCGGGCGGGACGATGCCGCCCAGGTTGATGAGGCCGTTCTCGTCCGCGACGTGCAGGGTCAGGTCCACAGGGGTTCTCCTCGGAGAGTGTGTCGGGCGGTGCGGAGGGGACCGGGTGGCCTCACCTCCCGGACGGCGGCGGGGGCAACCGTCCGGGTTGACAGACCAAGGAGGCTAAGGCCTTCCCCGGTCCCCTCCTGTATCTCATGACCCTACACACCAGACGCCACAGCGGTCGACGCCGCAACGCAGGGGATTTCCGGGTCACGATCCCTGCGGGCCACAACCTCGGCCCGTAGGTGGGAATACAGGTTGTCCCAGTCGGCGTCGGCAGGGGTGCCGTCGAAACCCGTGCCCCACGTGGCGAGGCCGAGAGCGCTGACGAGCCAGCGCAGATCCTGGGGTCCCGCGTCAGGGTTCTCACCCATGATCGTGGCGGCCATACTCCCGTGGTACCAGGGGCTGCCGACCTCGGGGAAGCGGATGTCCAGGCCGACGTCGATGCCGTCCATGCGGGCGGCGACGGCCTGCGCTGTGCGGCGGTTGATGGCGTCGGCGATTCCGGGGTCCATCAGGCGACCTTAACGGTCTTGGCGTTCGCCCAGTCCCGGATACCCAGGCCGTCGAGCTTCACGATGGACGAGTTGCCGGTGTTGATCGGCTCGGCGGTCACGGTGTAGGTGCCGCTCTTGAGAATCACCTGGGAGTCCTTGTGCAGTTCACTGACCGCTATCCGCCGCATCTGAAACACCCTCCTTGTCGGTCTGTCAGCTTCCAGCATACGGAGGGAGTCCAGGGCCGTCAACCCCCGGCGGACGAGGAGCCCTTTTCGGCTTGCCTTGTGCTGATTTTCTGTCACTCTTGAGAGAGAGAAACCCCCGGGAAAGGCGGAGGTCAGCGATGGAGACGCTGGAGATGGAACAGGAAGCATTCGTACCCCCGCAGATCAACTCGTGGGCGCAGCCGCCCTCGCGGGAGCAGGTGCAGTACGCCAGGGACCTGTGCACCTCCGAGCTGCCGTACGCCGAGCGTGTGCGCACCATCGCCACCTTCCCCACGCTGGACAGCGGGGCCCTGTCTGACCTGATCACCGAGCTGGCGGAGGTGCGGCGCAAGCGGATGGCACGCCTTCGCGGCAGGCGGCGCGGGCGCCGGGGTGTAGCGTCGAAGCGCTGATGGCAGGGCCCGGTTCGGGTCTCCCGGTGGTGACCGGCAGCCTCCCCCGAGTGCACCGGGGCAGCCGCAACCCGCAGGGGATGCCCCTGAGGAGCCGGACAGAAGAGCGCAAGCCTGCCAGCTAAAGGCCCAGCCCATCCCCCGTGGGGCCGGGCCTTTAGCGTGTCCGGACATGGGAACGGCCGGAGCCCCTGGCGATGCGGGGTAGTCCGGCCGTCTTAAGTGTCGCGGCACTGCCGCGATTCATCCCACAGACCGATCCGGGGCGGTAGTCCCGGCCGATTCGATGGCCGCAGCCTACCCGTACGGAGAGCTGACCGGCATCAGCATGTCGGCGGGGGCGGCGACGCGGACCAGCTTGTTCTCCTTGCCCATCAGGAACAGACCGGCCTGCACGAGGGCGTCGATCCGGTCCGGGCTCTTCGCATCCTCGGGCACCCACGTGCAGAGCTGGTCCTCCAGCTCGATGAACGTACCGGCGTGATGCCAGCGGTTCTGCTCGTAGCGGGAGGCGACCGGTTCGGCGCGCAGCTTCTTCCCGGCCAGGGAGGTCACCTCCTTGATCGGGGCCGGGCCGGGCGGGAGCAGGCAGCCTTCGCAGTCCTCGCCATCGCAGCCGGGCGCATGCTCCTTCTGCATCTCGGCGTACGCGTCCTGCACCACCTGGATCAGCCACTTCTTGCCCATGTTCGTCTCGACGATGAACCAGGTCGCGTCGTACTGGATGAACATCTCCCAGCCGCGCCGGGCGGCGGCGTGCCCGACGATCTTCTTCGTCCAGTCGGCCAGCAGGTAGTCATCGCCGTTGTAGCCGCGCCCGCAGGCCACCAGCCCGGTCTCGTCGCCTGCGCCGGTGGCGCCGGGGTCCATGGAGACGACGGTCATCTTCAGTTCGGGCAGGTCAGCGGGCTTTACGCGGTTGTTTTCGATCATGGGACGCTGCCACAGCGCGCCTTCGACCTCCTCGATCAGGTGGCCGTACAGCTCCTGCAACCCGGCGCGGGTGCCCTCGTAGATCTTCTTCAGCTCTTCCACCACATGGCGGGAGAGGTTGGCGATGTTGTCGAAGATCGAGCCGGTGGTGATGACCACCGTGCCGTCGGTCTTGTGCTTCCACTCGATCAGCAGCTTGATCGGCTTCGGGGTGGTGGTGATGACGGCGCGGGGGTGGTCGTCGATCAGCGGGGCGCGCAGCGACGGGAGGATGCCCTCGTACCAGGCATTCCAGGTGTAGCGCCACTTCGCCAGCTCGTCGGCCCAGAGCCCGGCGGCGTTGTAGCCACGGCCGACGTCGGCGTTGTCGGCGCCTTCGAAATAGATGACCTGCCCGCTGGAGAATTCGATCATCAGCTTGGGCGACTTCCAGTAGCGGAAGTCCTTGGCCTTCTCCATGCCCATGCGGCTGAGCACGCTGAGGATGCCGCTGTTGCCCTCAATGCAGGCGGTGCGGCAATCGTTCAGGGTCTCGGCGATGACCAGCCACTCGGTGCGCTGGCCCACCATGTCGACGGGATGCTTGAAGACGCGATCGAGGAGGTCTTCGGCGCCGGTGCGGGTCTTGCCCCAGCCACGGCCGGACAGGATGAGCCAGACAAGCCAGTCACCGGGGGGCTTGAACTGCTCGGGGCGGCCGACCCACCACCAGGCGCCCTTCTGGATCTCCTCCAGGGTCTCGCGCTTCTGGGCGGCCAGCCAGGCGCGGCGCAGCTTGGCCGGGAGCAGCGCCAGCTTCTGGGCGGCGGACAGGCTCATGATCGAAAACTACGCAATCGAGATGACGAGAACGGGCTGCATCATCTCGCCGACGAGGACAGCCGACGGCAGGAACAATGCCATCCAGTCAATCATGGCAAGGATGCGGTCACCGGGGGTCGCCCGGCCGCCCGGCACGCGGGCGACCCCCAGCCGCGCCAGCGCCTTCACTGCGGAGGAGGTGCAGGAAGGGCGGCGTCAATCCCGCGAGTCGCCTCCTCTGCGCTCGCGGTCAGCTCCTCGTACCCGGCGGCCAACTGCTCGGGGCTCATCCGGGAGACCATCTGGTCGAGAGACGCCATGATCCTGTCATGCTGCACGCCGATCTCGACGCGCATCTCCGGCTTCCCGGCGGCGTCGGTCTGCGTGGTGGCGGCGACGGTCACGGAGGTCTGCGGGGCGGTGGTGCCCTTCTCCAGGCCCAGCGCGGCGCGTTCGATCCTCGCGGCGGTGTCGATCATGAGGATGAGGGCGTGCGGGCTGATCTTGTCCGGGTTGAGCGACTTCAGCCGCTCCAGGGCTTTGTCCATCAGCAGCCCGGCGGCCTTGACGTGGCGGCGGGCCATGTCCTCGCGGGCGTCCTGGAGGCGAATGGTGGTGATGCGGTCCTGCTCGGCGTCCCAGAGGCCAGCACGTTCGACCCAGCGCTTCATGCGGCCGATGCGGGCGACGGTCGCGTAGGTGAGCGGGGACATGGTGGCGATCTGCGCGATGGTGCGGATCTTGCCGTGGTCTCGGTACATGCAGAACAGGCCGTAGTCGCGGGGGGTCTCGCTGGGCTGCTGCTCCCAGGCGTCGAGCAGCGGGTCAAGCTCGATCTTCTTGCGCTCCAGCGCGTTCAGTACCTCGGGGGAACGGCTGTGGTCGTTGCTGCTGGTTCCGTGGCGCTTCGGGCGGCGTGTCATGGGCTCCTCCTACGGGAGCCAGCCTACCGGCAGCGGTCCCAGGGCCAGGGGGAGAACCAGAAGTACCACTGGCCACGCCTGCCGCGTCCGGCGCAGGCGTGGCCGGGGACGAGCTTGCATCCCTGCCGGTGGAAGGCGGGCTTCTCGCACACGACGGCGCCCCGGGGGGAGCGCTTCGCGCCGCAGTGGACGGGGCGCTCCTCCTCGGGGGTGGCGTACCGGAGGGTGATCATGCGGTGCGGGTGGCCCTGTCGTACTGGCGCTCGGCCGCGTGGACCTCGGCCACATCGGTGAGAGTGACGGGGAACCCGTAGTTCTTGCATTCACGGACGATCTGGCGGGCGAGTTCCCAGCGGACAGCGGCTTCGTAACGGTTGATCACCTTGATCATCTTGGTCATGCCAGGGGGCCTTTCCGTTCGTTTTGGATCTTGGCTACAGCCCTGGCCAGATCATCTCGGCCGGGACCTGGGTGGCGGAGACGATCAGGGCGGCGCCGTCGGCCCACACCTCGACGTCTTCACCGAGCAGCGGCGGCATCTCCAGGGCGGCCAGGCGACGGCCGGTGGCGCGAAAGAGCAGCGCATCCGTCCGGCCCCGGTCGGTGGTGACCTCGCCATGCCACTCGTACAGGTAGGCGGTGAAGCCGACGCCGGTCAGCCAGGCCGACCAGACGACTTGTGCGGGCGAGCCGGTGTCGGGCGGCACGAAGCCGATCTCCTGCCCGGCGAACGGGCCGTCGGCCAGCACGATTCGGGCGAAGGAGCTGTTCGGGGTGTGCGGCCACGCCCAGCTAGCCACGGGTGTGACCCCATCTCGGGTAGTAGACGAGGCGGGCTCCGCGCGGGGCAGCGCGTCCGGCAAACGTGTAGTCCTGATACGCCTTGGCCTGCCCGGCGTGGATGTCGGTGCCCCATCCCCGGGAGCGGTTCGCCTGCGTCTGTGTCGCGTTCACGTACCGGCACCATGCCAGCCAGCGTCGGCGGGCTCTCGCTGCATTCATGACGTACCCCCTAGCGTCGTTTCCGATCTTGGCAGCGGGTGTAGAAGCAGGGGTTCTCCCGGAAGATGTCCCCATACTGGTCGGCGTACTTCTCGTCGTAGAACGCCCACAGCCTTCCCCCGCCCTCGTGCCCGCAGTGCGAGCGGACCAGCCAGGAGAACGAGTCGTCGCGGGGCGCCCGCTGGTCCGGCGGCCACTGACCGTTCGGCATCGGCCGCTTGAGCCAGACGACGCCGGTCTTCTGGGCCTGGCCGCCCCGGTCGAGCCACACGCCGGTGGGGGCCGCCCCCGGCCGCTGCGAGGGCAGCGGCTGCGGGGGCGGCGTGGGGCGGCGGCGGCGACGGGCGGTCATTCCCAGCGGGGCAGCGCGGTGGTCCGGCGGCGCTGGTTGTAGAGGTCCACGACGATCCGGGCGACCTGCGTGGAGAGGTCGCCGGTGCGGGTCAGCTTCTGGCCCCGGGCGTTGCCGATCAGGGCGTCGGGGCCGCCGGGGATCTTCGCGAGGCGCTGCGACAGGTCTTCCAGGTCGATGGCGTCGATGCCGTACTTGGTGAACATCCGGCCGAGTCCGACCAGCAGCGCGCCCTGGACGGCGGCGGGGCGGCGGCCGTACGCCTTGGTGAGCACGTGCAGGGTGGCCTTGGCCGCGTTGGGGTCCATGGCGTACACGCGTTCCATGCTGCCGATGGCGGTCAGTCGGCCTTCGGCGGTGTTGGGGGAGACCTCCCAGCCGTACTCGGCGACGATGGCGGCCAGGTGCACGGCGTCGGGGTTCTGCTCGACGCAGGAGACCAGGAACTGGTCGACACGCGTGACCTTCTCGGTCGTGTTGAGCAGGCGGAACAGGGCGGCTTCCTCGGGGACGGTCAGCCCCCGGTACTGCATCGTCTGGATCTTGCCGCTGTAGGCGGCGGCCTCGGCGGCGCGGTAGCGGTGCTGGCCGTCGATGACGTGGATGCGGCGCGGCGAGCGGAACGAGGTGGTGAGCACCCCGAGCGCGTCGGCGTTGAACTCGACGGCCATCCTGCCGACCCGGGCCTTCTTGAGGCTGCGCTGGACGTTCGGGTCCACCCAGAGGTCGCCGACCTTGACTTCGACCATCTCGTAGGTGACGCGGGGTTCGATCTGCCGGGATGCGGTCACTTGCTGATCTCCTTCATCTTCTTGATCATCTTTTCCAGCTCGCGGCGTACGTTCGTGAGCTGGGCATGCACGGGACCGACCTCGTTCCAGGTCAGGTCAGGGTGGGGCGGGCCCAGCTCGGCGAGACCCGCGATGAGACCTTCCAGCTGGGGAAGCCCCCGGTCCCAGGCCGCGCGCTGCTTGGCGGCGGCGGCGGGCTCGACCGGGACTACCGCCTTCGGCCGGGAGACCAGCGCCGGGCGTACACCGAGCAACTGCTGATAGGCGGGCCACACGGGGCTGCCCTCGTCCAGCTCGGCGAGCAGCTTGACGGCCAGCTCGTGCTTGTCGTCGCCGACCATGGAGACGCCGGTGGCGTGCTGGTAGATGACCTCGTACCGGCGGGCCGTGGCGCTGGACATGGCGAACGGCTCACAGATGACGCCGAGAACGTAGTCATCGCTGCGGCTCGACGACCGGCCGGGTCTGCGCTTTCCGGCCTGCGTCTCGCGGCGCAGGGCGATACCGCGTCGCTGGGCTTCGCGGCGGCGCAGGGCGGCGGCGGGGGCGTCCAGGCGGCGCAGCAGCTCCCACAGGCGGCACATCTCCGAGGCGCGCATCGGGACGGACTCGAAATCGTCCTGGTTGTCGCACAGCAGCCGCTTGGCGGCATCCTCGATGGTGTTGACGAAGACGGCGCGGATGGTGGGCTTGCCGAGCAGGAAGTGGGCCCGCAGCCGTCGGCCGCCGGAGAGGAGGGTGCCGTCGTCCCAGACGGCGACGGGGTGGCGCAGGCCGTTCTTCTCGATGCTGTCGGCGAGGGACCGCAGGACGCCACTCCTCTCCCGGACATGGGGAGTGCGGATCGTCTCGATCCACACTTCCTGCTCGATCGGGGAGGCGGCCATCAGGCGGCCACCAGCTCGTGGGTCTCTTCCTGGGTGTCGGCGTAGGCGCGCCAGTCCCAGCGGGGGTCCAGCTCGTCGATCGGCTCCGGCTCCTCGGTGATCTCGGGCAGCGGAAGGGTCACGTACGCCTCGGCCAGGACGGCGTCCCAGTTGCGGGGGCGGCGGGGTTCGGGGACGGTGGCCAGCTCGTGGCGGCCACCGAGCTTGGGGGCCTTGATCTTCGGCCAGCCCTCGGGGGCATCCGGGCGCAGCAGCGTCACGCCGATGAAGGCGAGGACGGCGAGGACGGCCAGGACGGCGGCGGCGCCGAGTGCGGGGAAGGCAAGTGGGCTCAACATTTCGGGTCCTCCTTGGGTTGACGGGGCTATCGTGCGCTACGTGATCCCCTCTGTCAACCCCGGCCGTACAAAGGGGGTCGTCGAGATCGACTCCTCTCGCCCCGGCAGGGCAGGTCCTGTATGCTCATGGCTGACGCAACCCCCCGGCATCCACGAGGACGAATATGACCAGTTACAAGACGCTCTATCAGGAGGCGATCAAGCGGGCCGACGAGCTGGCCGGTGAGGTCGAGCGGCTGCGCGCCACGATCCAGGCGGGCCCCGACGCGAACGCCAAGGAAGTCGAGCGGACCCGCCTCGTCGTCGACCTGGCGGGCATCGCCGCGCACATGCGGGTTGAACGGTTCACGCCGCAGCAGTGGAAGCAGCGCGGCCACCTGCCGCCGGTCGACTTCCCGGACATCGCCGAACCGCTCTGGTACGCCAGCACGATCAAGGAGAAGTTCGCCGTCCCCACGCGCCGGGTCTGGTACGACGACGTACCGGCCGAGGAACTGTCGCCCGCCGCCTGACGGGTGCACAATAGGCAACGCCCCGGACCGGCAAGTCCGAGGCGTTGAAGCACTGCCAGATCATTCACTTTGTAAGAGGCACCCACGAGTCTACCGAGCGCATACAGCCGGGACAACTCGTCAGGGTGCCCTATCTGAAAGAGGCACCTTGTCTCACGACGCCACCGCCTGGGCCAAGACCCAGAAGACCGGCTCGATCCCCGCCAAGTTCATCCTGCTGCTGCTCGCCGACTACGCCGGTACGGACTACTCCTGCTACCCGTCGGTGGGGAAGCTGGCCGAGGTCGCCGAGATGGGCGAGAGCACGGTACGGGCCGCCACGAAGCTGCTCGCCGAGCTGGGCCTGATCCGCGTCTTCTACCGGCACAAGACCAGTGGGCTGCGCCGCTCCTGCCGGTACCAGCTTCTGATCGACGGCCCCGGCACGATGGAACCGGACGCCGACGACTGGGCCAGCTACCGCCAGATCCCAGCGGAAGGCAAGCGCCAGGAGCCAGCGGTAGATGCGCCAGGAGCCAGCGCTTCCGCCCGCCAGGAGCTGGCGGATATTCCTATTAAGGAACCATCACTTCTTGAACCACCAGCTTCTATCCCGGCCGCTTCGCAGGCCACGCGGGCAACGAGGATCCCCGACGACTTCAGGCCCGACGAGAAGATGCGGGAATGGTTCCGGGACAACAACCTCGGTGCGGTGATCGACGGCGCTGTTGAGCACGAGAAGTTCATGGACTACTGGCGAGCGGAGGCCGGGGCTCGCGCCCGCAAGCTGGACTGGCCCGCGACGTGGCGTCGCTGGATGCGTACGGCCGCCGAACGGGGGCAGCGTCGCCCGGGGACCGCCCTGGACCGGTCTGCGCACGACTGGGCAACGCCCGGCGGCGGCACGTACCGGCCGAGCACGACCGATCAGCGGGTCGGCCAGGCGCTGAGCCTGGCCGCTAAATACGAGGAGCAGGGACTGTGAATCTTTCCCAGACCGCGAAGCTGCTGGGCGCGATGGCGGCGTTCGACCGGCGCACCGTCGGCGACATGGACGTTGCCGCGTGGCAGTCGGTCCTGGCCGACATCGACTTCGACGATGGTCTCCTGGCCGTCCGGGAGTGGTACGCCGACAACACCGAGTGGATGATGCCCGCGCACGTCCGGCGGGCGACCGAGCGGATGCAGCAGGAGAGGGAGCGGGCCGCCCGATCGACCGGCTGGGCGCCGGGACAGGCCGGTGTGCCGAAGGATCAGGCGATGCCGGAGATCTCCGGACCGGTCGTCGAGAGGCTCCTGACGCGTCCGGTGCGGGAGCTGCTGAGGTCGATGGGGGTCTCGCTGCCCGAGGGCTCCAGGGAGGCGCTGATGCCGCGCACGGTGGCATGGGAGCGGGAGCACGCCGCGTATCGGCGTCAGCAGGAGGCGCAGCCGAACCCGCACTACCGGCCGGACCCCACGGCAAGCATCGTCGGCCACCGGTACGACGCCGACCGCAAGGGGGTGCCGTGCCAGGTGATCTTGAAGGGGCTTGACCCGGCGAACGTCTGCGGATACCCGGAGTCCGAGCACGCCTACAGCGCCTGGGTGGCCCCTGCTTGACCACTGGCGTCCCTCGTGTATGCTGTGCGCAGACAGTCCACTAGGAGGGTACGCGCATGACAGAGCACACGAGCCTGGTCGCGGCACTCGCCGCGTTCCACACCGAATCCGTAAAGGTCGTCAAAGACGCCACGGCCAAGGTGACCGGCGAGAGCAAGGACGGCAGCAAGATCAGCTACACCTACGGGTACGCCGACCTCGCCACCGTCGCGGAGGCCGTCAACCCACTCCTCGGCAAGCACGGCCTCGCGTTCATCTCGAAGCCGACCATGACCCCCGACGGCTTCGGCCTCGTCTACGCCCTGAAGCACGAGGGCGGCGAGAGTGAGGACGGCTTCTGGCCGCTGCCTGATCCCACCCGGGTCAAGCCGCAGGAGATGGGCTCCTGGATCACCTACTGGCGCCGGTACGCCCTGCTGGCCGTCACCAACACCTTCCCCAGCGGGGAGGATGACGACGGCGCCAAGGCGTCGAACCGCGAGAGCTGGGACAGCGCCCGGCCGCAGCGTGAGCAGGCCGCCGAGCCGAGGCCGGAGAAGACGACCTGGACCGACGAGGAGATCCAGGGGTTGCACACCCGGATCGAGACGCTGCCGATCGGCCAGGCCGTCAACGGCTACGACTGGATGGCCAGCAAGAACCTGCACAACCGGCAGATCGCCCACCCGGACCCCGTCATTGACGCGATGATCAGCGCGTCGGATGTGCTGGCCTACCGGATGGCCGACATCGCCGCGCAGCCCGGCGTCACCCTGGCCGAGATTGCCGACCTGCGCGCCTGGGCCACCGACCGGGGCCTGCTGAAGGTCCAGGTGTCCGAGGCGACCACCCTGGACGAGGAGCTGGCCATGGCCCGCGACCTGCTCCAGCAGCCGGCCGCCAGCGGCGACGACGGTACGGCGGTGCCCGCCATGTCCGGGACCGGCGATTGATGAACAACCTCGTCGCGCTGGATCTGGTGTTCGACGCCGCGAAGTTCACGCTGACCAGAAAGAGGAAGCACAAGATCTGGCAGTGCCCGTGCGGGCACCACCAGATGTCCTCCTCCGGCTCCAGGCATGGGGGCCGGGGCGACCAGAACGCCAGAGCGCTGATCCGGCGCATCCTGCGGCAGTGCGAGACCTGCGAGAAATGCAAGCAAGAGGGGAAGACTGCATGACCGACCAGACCACGGGGGCCGTCCAGGGCGACGGCCCCCCGGGGCGGGAGCTGACCAGCAAGCAGCAGCTCGTCGCCCTGGAGACCTACATCAAGTTCATCAAGTCGATCGCCGACGGGCTGCGCGTCCAGGTAACCGGGGAGATGGGCGCGAACGATGAAGAGCGCGTCGGTGCGAAGCTGCCCGACGGAACCAAGCTGGGCGCCATCGGCTACTCCCAGGGACGCCGGACCGCGAAGCTCATCGACGAGGCGGCAGCGCTGGCCTGGTGCAGGCGTGCCCACCCGTCCGAGGTCGTGACCGTCGAGGTGATCCGCCCGGCCTATCTGAAAATGCTCCTTGACCTCGCCAAGGCCGACGACGCCCCCGCCGGGTCCGAGGGTGTCGACCCGAAGACCGGCGAGGTGCTGCCGTTCATCCGCGTCGAGCAGGGCCAGCCGTTCGTGTCGGTCACCTCCACGAAGGAGGGCACCGAGCGGATGGCGCGGCTGGCCGCCGGGTTCGCCGCGACGCTGGAGGGGCCGAAGCCTGCCCCGCAGTACGACCCGGAGTTTGCGGACCGGCTGGAGAACGGGGCATACGAGTGAGCCGCACCATCACCACCCGGTCCGCTGCGGTCATCACGGCCGTGGTCCTGGCCGTGGGCATGTTGCTCACGGCCGGTCTCTTCCGCGTGCTGGAGCCCGCCCGCGCCGAGTTTGTGCCCGCGCTCACCCCGGCCCCCCAGGGCCCGGCCGTCATGTACTCCGGACAGGCCGCCTGGCGCGTACCCGGCCAGGTTGCCCCGGGCCTCTACAACGTCTACGCCGTCGGCGACCGCTCGTGCACCTGGCAGCGGCTGAAGAACTTCACCGGGGCAGCCACAGCGGTCCTGCAAGAGGGTGAGATCACGCGCGGGTCGTCGAAGCGCGTGCAGGTCTACGCAACCGATCGGGGCTTCCGGACGATGGGGCCGTGCGAATGGGAGTCCCTGCTGTGAACATCAAGATCACCGAGGACGCGGACGGCCGCTGGGACCTCTGGGTCACCCGGCAGGACGGCGCCAACGAGAAGCCGATCTACGCCGCGTGGAATCGAAGCGCTGAGCAGATCGAGGCACTGCTGCCCGGCATCCTCGCCGAGGTGCCCAAGGCGATGATCAAGACGCCGCCCAAGGTTAGGGCCAGCCCGGACGCGGTGGCCAAGAGCGCGGCGCTCTACAACATGCTGATCGTCCTGGACAACTGGATCGAGGGCGCTCAGTCCAACCACGAGGCATCGGATCATTGGGGTGAGAACCGGGGCGAGGAGTGCTGGCGCCAGTTCGCCCCCGAGGACATCCGCAACATGGTCAACGACGCCGCCCGCGAACTCGGCATCTCCGAATTCCCCGCGCCGGGTGTGGCGAGGGAGGACAGGACGTGACCCCCAGCCGGTCGGTCCGGCGCCGCTTCGTACGGCGCTGGACCCCGGCGCCGCAGGCCCGGCCCGGCCTGCGGGTGTCGATCGAGTTGAAGCAGATGAACGGCGACCTGCTGACGTTTTCGATCTTGGCGATGCCGGGATCCGAGCACGCCGCAATGCTGCACGGATACATCCAAGACGACAAAGGCGTCCACGTCGTGACGCTTCCCGTCACCATCAAGGCGAGATTCGCCTAACCCAGGAGGAGGAAGTTTCGTGAAGTTTCGCATCGCAACCACGGTCGGCGCCTTGGCGCTGGGCCTCATGCTGCTGGCCTGCGGCGGCAGCCCCGCCGACGAGGCGCAGGACACCCCGAGCACCCCGGCGGCCAGCGTCGACGCGGTGACCCCGCCCCCCGCGTCGAAGGCCGCACCGAAGGTCACGCAGACGACCAAGGCAGTCAGCACCGAGCAGCGCAACGCCACCCAGCAGGCGGAGAGCTACCTGGACGGTCAGAGCTTCTCCCGCAAGGGCCTGATCGAACAGTTGAAGTACGAGGGCTACCCGGCCACCGTTGCGACGGCGGCTGTGGCCTCCCTGCACGTCGACTGGAACAAGCAGGCTGCCCTCTCGGCCAAGAGCTACCTGAACGGGCAGTCGTTCTCCCGCAAGGGCCTGATCGAGCAGCTTGAATACGAGGGCTTCTCTCACACGCAGGCCGTCTACGGCGTCAACCAGGCCGGTCTCTGAAGTGAGCGGGGCCGCGCTGCTCGTGATGATGGCCTGCATCCCGGCCATTTTCACGGCAGTGGAATACGCCGGGCGGTACTGGCCGTAATCTGTTCGCATGCAGCTCGTGCAGCTCGCCCGTGACCTCGGCCATGCCGTATCCGCCGCCTTCGCCACCACCCCTAAGGGGGCGGCGGGGGCGGCGAAGCTGGACACCTATTGGACCGAGGGCGAGGGCGCCGCGAAGATCCGCTGGTCGGAGCCGTGCGCCTTCTGCCGCTGCAAGACCCACCTCGGCAAGTACATCCACGGCGACAAGCTGGATGGCCACTGCGCCAATCTGGAGAAGCGGGCGACCGGCCACTGGCCGAACCCTGAGCACAGCAAGACGAAGCACTGCCCCTGCTGATCACCCCCGTGGTGTATGCTGGGGACATACACAGAGGGAGATGGTCCGCATGGACACCGCAACCCGCGTCATCCGCCAGGCCGGACGCCGCATGACCCCCCGGCAGCGCCGCCGCTTCATCAAAAAGGCAGGCCGCGACCCGCTGGCCATCGTGTTCCGCGACGACGGCATGGGCTACCCGCCCAGCAAGCAGGGCTTCAAGGAGGTCGTCGAGATCCTGGCCCCGCCGACGCCCGACGACGAACAGCCGCACTGATGACCACCTTCGAGGTCGCCAGAGCCCTCGCGCAGGCCCGCTCGTACGGGATGTGCGAGGGCTGCGGCGCGTTCGGGGGTCTGGACCCGCACCACCGCATGACGCGCGGCTCAGGAGGCGTACACGGCGCCGCAGCGAACGTCTCCAACGACGTCCGCAACATCCTCATGCTGTGTCGCCCCTGCCACGACCAGACCTTGACCGACGTCGGTGCCGCGAACTGCATCACGCTCGGCCGGGTGATCGAGCGCCGGGCAGGCGTCGACCCCCGCGACGTTCCGGCCTACATCTACACCGTCAACGGCAAGGGCTGGTGGTACCTGACCGAGGACGGCGGCTACCGCTGGGCCGACGAATTGAATCTTCAACCCGACTACCGGCTCACGTACAAGATCGAAAACAACCAGGAGGAGAGCTGATGGGATTCTTCGACAGTTGGCGCAAC
>Ga0307503_10000077_pt1 | contig 57608 bp, 49 predicted proteins | sample 17_S_MG_FD_194514 | JGI IMG/M metagenome (GOLD analysis project Ga0307503, IMG submission 194514) | Soil microbial communities from Populus trichocarpa stands in riparian zone in the Pacific Northwest, United States - 17_S | ecosystem: Environmental > Terrestrial > Soil > Riparian zone > Trees... | reverse complement strand
GCCCCCACCCCGTCCCGGCCGCCTCCGGTACCGAATACGGACCCTCAACCCCGCTTCGTCCCAAGGATAATATGACTCTCTCAGTTTCCAGCGCCTTCGACGGCGGCAACATTCGTGTGATTTCCATCGAGGGCGACCGAGTCGACCTCGAGATCGTCAAGGACCACCAGTCCGATTTCTACCAATGGTTCTATTTCCGGCTGACCGGCGGCGGCGGCCGGGCGCTGAACTTGCGCATCCTCAACTGCGCCGGCGCCGCTTATCCCGACGGCTGGGCCGATTATCGCGCCTGCGTCAGCCAGGACCGCGAGGAATGGACCCGCGCCGACACCTCTTATGCGGACGGCGTGCTGTCGATCGACCTGGTTCCTGAGTCGGACAGCGTCTGGATCGCCTATTTCGCGCCCTATCCGATGGAGCGGCACCACGATCTGGTGGCGCAGGTGGCGGCGGCGCCCGGCGTCCATTACCGGTCGCTCGGCCGGACGCTCGACGGCCGCGAGCTCGATTATTTCAGGCTCGACGGCGGGCCGCTGCAGGTCTGGCTCTACGCCCGCCAGCATCCCGGCGAGACGATGGCCGAGCATTGGATGGAGGGCGCGCTCGAGCGGCTGCTCGACGAGGCCGACCCGGTGACTCGCCGCCTCAGGCAGAAGGCAAGCTTCCACATCGTCCCCAACATGAATCCGGACGGCTCCTTCCGCGGCCATTTGCGGACCAATGCGGCGGGCGTGAACCTCAACCGCGAATGGCATGCGCCGACGCTCGAGCGCAGCCCCGAGGTCTTCCAGGTCCGCGCCGAGATGGACCGGACCGGCGTCGATTTCGCGATGGACGTGCATGGCGACGAGGCGATCGCGGCCAATTTCCTCGCCGGCTTCGAGGGCGTCCCCTCGCTGAAGCAGGAGCAGCAGGATCTGTTCGACGCGTTCGGCGCGGCCCTGCTCGCGGCGAGCCCCGATTTCCAGACCGACAAGGGCTATCAGATCCCCGCCCCCGGCCAGGCCAATCTCTCAATGTCGACGGCCCAGCTCGCCGAGCGTTTCGGCGCGGTCTCGATGACTCTGGAAATGCCGTTCAAGGACAATGCCGAGCTGCCCGACCCGGTCCACGGCTGGTCCCCCGACCGCTGCCGCCTGCTCGCCGGCGCCTGCCTCGACGCGCTCCACGCGATCATCGACCGGATCGCGGATTATCGCGGCCGATGATCCTATTTCTCGGGAATGACGAGTAGTTTCGGACGATTGAACGATCGCGCCAGTGCCTTCTTGCGCGATTCGGATTCCACGTAGACATGCTTCAGCGCCGGCAGGGAATTGAGCGGCGAGAGATCGGCGACCTCGTTGTTCTTGAGGTCGATGATCCGCAAGGCCTTGAGCTCGGCAAGCGGCGAAAGATCGCTGACATTGGTGAAGGCAAGGCTGAGCGTCTCGAGCCGGGTGAGATGCCTCAGCGGCGCGATGCTTCTCACCTTCATGCCGATGAGGGACAAATTGCTGAGGTTGGTCAGGGCCGCGATGACCGACAGATCGTCCCCCTGTCCGTCGCCGAGACAAAGCTCGGTGAGCGACGTTACCTGCCTCAGCGGAGACAGATCGAAGACGTCGGTTGCCCAGATATCCAGCTTTTCCAGGGCGCGCATATCGGCAAGAGCCGAAATGTCGGAGACATTCGTCTCCCATATATCGAGCTTCACCAGGTTGGTGAGCCCGGCGAGCGGCCCGATGTCCGTGATATCCGAACCCCACAGGTTCAGATTCTCCAACCGGCGGAGCGCGGAGAGCGGCTCCAGATCTGTCACGGCCGTATTGGCCAGGTTGAGCTGCCTCAGGCTGTGCAGCCCCTTGAGGGAGTCGACCTCACTGACCCGGGTCCCGCTGGCGTTCAATTGCCTCAGGAAGGTCAGTCCGGCGAGCGGCGTCAGATCCTGCAGGTTCGATCCCGAAAAGTTGAGGTCGACAATCTCCGGCACCCATGCCGGCGGCGGCGCCAGACCCCTGAGGATCATCGAGCGCGCCGCCTCGAGGTCGAACGGCGGCGACCCGCCATCGTCATCGGTCGCGAACAGCTTGCGGTCCGCGCGAATGGTGGCCTTGATGACGGTGCCGACTCCCGTCGCCAGCCGCCGCACCGGCCTGCGAATGCCGCCCATCGCGGCGCGCAGCGCCTGTGTCGCCCGGCTGGCGGCGCTGACCACCGTGGCATGGAAGCCTCGGGTGATCCGGCCGATAGCCGTGACCGCCCGCTCCAGGGCGGCCAGATCGACCAGATCGCCGATGTTCAGGGTCAGGTTGAAGAGGCGGATGTTGCGCCGCATCAAGGTCACATATTGGTGGACCTGGACCAGCTGCGCGCCGCCTCGACCGGCCCCGGGCAACCCTTCCGGCACCACCGTGTCGTCCATCATCTCGGCGACGGCGCGAAGTCTGCTTTCGAGCGCGGCGAGCCGGCCCTCCTGGCTTCGCCTCGACACCGTCTCGCTTTCGGGCGACCGCAACCCCGGTTCGTCGGGCCGGATCCCGATCGCCGACGCAGCGGCGAGCACTTCGTCCAGGTCCGCATAGAGGTTGCCCCGGCCGGCGCGCAGCGCCTTCCAGCGCTCGCCCGCGAGATCATGCTGTTCGGGATCGATCACCACCTGGCTCAAATCGCTGCGCAATATGGCGAACTCGTCGGCCAGCCCGCTTTGCGGCTCGTTCCCATGGCTTCGGGACAGATCGACCATCGCGTCCAGAAGCGGCTCGATATTGGGGGCGTCATTGATGAAGCGCAGGACCGCGCGCAGCTCGTCCACGGAGGCGGGGATGCGGCTTATCGCCGTCGTCAGGCGCTCGTGCGGGCTCATAGGGCGCCCCCGTCCGCCAGAGGCTTGGCCTTGATTCCGAAATGGCCCTCGATCGCCGCCTGAATCTGGGCGCGCGCCGCATTGTAGGCGCTGTTTCGATTGCGCCAGCTCTTGATCGGCCGAACGCGCAAATCCTCTCCGCGCGGCGAGACCAGCAACGTCCCGGCGAGAAGCTCCCAGGCGCAATCATCGACAATCACATAGAGCACGAGATCGTCGTCCGATTGCTGCTTCTGCCTGATGAGCGGCAGCTCCGTGTCCATGATGAAGTCCGACCAGAGCGAATTTGAGCTGACCAGAACCACGTGGATGCACGCTTGCTCGATACGCTCTTTGATGTTGGCGTCGAAATGCTGCCCGGTCTGGTTGCGATGGTCGGTGTAGAAATCTATTCCCAGGGCGCGTTCGAGCGGACGCAGATGCTTGCGCAGCTCTCCGCATTCCTTGTGATCGTCATGGGAATAGGAAATGAATCCCCGCATCGGCTCCTCGTCTGGGCGGCGGGAGTATCGGACGCGAGGCATTCCGGTTCAAGCGCGAACCCGGTCACCGCTGCGCGAGTTGCTTGCGCCGCCCGACGCGCTCATTACGGCGCATCGCAAGCGAGGATCGCCAATGCCCCAGCTCGTCCTGATCCGTCACGGCCAGTCGGCCTGGAACCTCGAGAACCGCTTCACCGGCTGGTGGGACGTCGGGCTGACGCCGCGGGGCGAGGAGGAGGCGAAGCAGGCGGGCGAATTGCTCGGCTCCACGGGCTTCGATTTCGATCTCGCCTTCACCTCGCTGCAGACCCGGGCGATCAAGACGCTGCACATCGTGCTCGAGGCGATGGGCCGGCTGTGGATCCCGGAGGAGAAGCACTGGCGCTTGAACGAGCGCCATTATGGCGGCCTCACCGGGCTCGACAAGGCCGAGACCGCGGCCCGCCATGGCGACGAGCAGGTCAAGATCTGGCGCCGCTCGTTCGACATCCCGCCGCCCGCGGCCGAGCCCGGCGGCGAGTTCGACCTCACCAACGACCGCCGCTATGCCGGCATTGCGATTCCGACCCATGAAAGCCTCAAGGACACGATCGCGCGCGTCCTGCCTTATTGGGAGGAGAGGATCGCGCCCGCGCTCAAGGCCGGCGCGCGCGTCGTCATCTCCGCCCACGGCAATTCGCTGCGCGCCTTGGTCAAGCACCTCTCCGGCATCGCAGACGAGGAGATCGTCGCGCTGGAGATCCCGACCGGCCAGCCGATCGTCTACGATCTCGACGAGGAATTGAACGCGATCGAGCGTTATTATCTGCGGGACCGCTAAAACACCCGTGATCCGGCGCAGGCCGGGATCCCAGGACAAGAAAGCTCAGGCCGTCTCGACGAGACCCCGGCCTTCGCCGGGGTGACGGCCTGTCGGGGCCGTCAGAATTCCTTGACGCGCTCGCGGTTGCGGGCGGCGCGGCGGAGGACCTCCTCGACCGTGTCGCCGGGCAGGATGGTGGCGACGCTGACCGTCGCTTCGATCCGAACGTTGGTGTGGCCGAGATCGAGCGGATGGGCGGCGACGCAGCGCGCGATCCGCTCGGCGGTGTCGAGCGCCGAATCGGCGTCGAGATGGTCGAGCAGCAGCGAGAAGGCGCCGCCGCCGTTACGCGCGGCGACGTCGCTGGCGCGGATCAGATTCTTGAGCAGGCGGGCGACGTGGCGCAAGGCGGCGTCGCCGGCGATTCGGCCATAGCCTTCGTTGACCGCCTTCAAATCGCTGAGATCGACCGAGATCAAAGCGGCGGGGGTGCCGTGGCGCGCGGCCTGGCTCAGCACGCGTTCGAGCTCGTTCCGGAACTGGCGCGGGTCGAGCAGAGCGGTGAGCGGGTCGCGGCCGACATTCTCGTCGAGGTCGCCAAGGCGGGCGCGGGCGTCGGCGAGCGCCGCGCGGAGCAGCGCATTCTCGTCGCTGAGCCGCGACAGCGCCTCGCGCGCTTCCAGCGCCGGCCCCTCGGGGGGCCTGTCGGCGATCTCAGGGCTGATCTTCCGGCGTCCCATGCGCGCACCATATCCCGCGAAGGTTAACGCATCTTTTAGGGCGCGGTGGCTCGTCACCCCGGACTCGATCCGGCTCGTCACCCCGGATTTGACCCGGAGTCCACCTTCTTGCGGAGTGGGGAGAAGGAAGTTGGATGCCGGATCGAGTCCGGCATGACGAGGGTGGGTGGGCCGCCACGATTGCTCCCGGCGCGCGGGCAAGCTAGGGGGTGGCGCTTCCATGGCTTGGGGGCCGGACATGCCTGGCGAAGCGCCTCTCATCGGGATCATCATGGGCAGCCGCTCCGATTGGGAGACGATGCGCCACGCCGCCGAGACTCTCGACATGCTCGGCGTTCCTTATGAGAAGAAAATCGTCTCCGCCCACCGCACGCCCGAGCGGCTCTACGATTATGCCCGCGCCGCCGCCGGCCGCGGCCTCAAGGCGATCGTCGCCGGCGCCGGCGGCGCCGCCCATCTGCCCGGAATGGCGGCGTCGATGACCCATTTGCCGGTGCTCGGCGTGCCGGTCGAGACCAAGGCGCTGGCCGGGCTCGATTCGCTGCTTTCGATCGTCCAGATGCCCGCCGGCGTGCCGGTGGGGACGCTGGCGATCGGCAAAGCGGGCGCGATCAATGCCGGCTTGCTGGCGGCGGCGATCCTCGCCACGTCCGACGACGCGCTGGCCGCGCGGCTCGCCGCTTGGCGGCAGAGCCAGACCGACGGCGTCGCCGAAACGCCCGAATGATAGTCCCGCCCGGCGCCACGATCGGGATCATCGGCGGCGGCCAATTGGGCCGGATGCTGGCTTTGGCCGCGGCTCAATTGGGCTATCGCTGCCACGTTTACGCGCCCGACGAGAAAGGCCCGGCCGCCTTGGTCGCCGCCCGCTTCACCCGCGGCGCGTTCGACGACGAGGCGGCGCTCGCCCGCTTCGCCGCCGAGGTCGACGTCGTCACCTACGAGTTCGAGAATATTCCCACGGGGCCGCTGGCCGCGATCGCCGCGCGCGTGCCGCTGCATCCGCCGATCGCGGCGCTGGAAACGGCGCAGGACCGGCTCGCCGAAAAGGCCTTCATCCAGGCCCTGGGCGGGCGGCCCGCGCCTTATGCGCAAGTCGACGACCGGGCCGGGCTCGACGCGGCGCTCGCCCAAATCGGGGCGCCCGCCATTTTGAAGACCCGCCGCTTCGGCTATGACGGCAAGGGCCAGGCCCGGCTCGACGGCCTGTCCGACGCCGACGCGGCCTGGGCGGCGGTGCGCGGCGCGCCTTCGATCCTCGAGGGCTTCATCGCCTTCGACGGGGAATATTCGATCCTGCTCTGCCGTGGTGCCGATGGGCAGATCGTGACCTGGGACGCGCCGCTGAACCGGCACGAGGGCGGCATATTGGTGACCTCGGACGTGCCGGCCGCGCCAGCGCTCGCGCCCGCCATCGCGAAGGCCGAGGCGCTCGCCCGGCGCGCCGCCGACGCCCTCGGCCATGTCGGCATGCTGACCATGGAATTCTTCGCTCTGGGCGGCGATGCCGTCTTCAACGAAATGGCGCCGCGCGTGCACAATAGCGGCCACTGGACGATCGAGGGGGCTCTGACCTCGCAATTCGAGAACCACATCCGCGCGATCTGCGGCCTGCCGCTCGGCGCCACGGGCCGGGTCGTGCCGCGCGTCGCGATGCGCAACTTGGTCGGCGACGAGGTCGAAGGCTGGCAGGGCATCCTCGCCGACCCGCGCGCCCATCTCCACCTCTACGGCAAGGACTCGGCCCGGCCGGGGCGCAAGATGGGCCATGTCACGCGGCTGTTTGGCTAGGCTGCCTGGGGACAGTTACAGTAACTGTCCCCGTTCGAACGCGGTTGCTTGGGGACAGTTACGAGTAACTGTCCCCGTCCTTGCACTGTCCCCGTCCTTGCTCCGTCCCCGTCCTTGCTCCGTCCCCGTCTTGCTAGTGCGCCGCCGCGGGGGCCGCCGGCGCGCCGGGGAGCGTCATCACCTCGACCGGCAGGCCAAGCCGGTCGAGCTGCGCGCGCACCCGCGCCGCGTCGCCGACCACCACCCAGACGAAATTGGCCGGATTGATGTAGCGCCGGGCGGTTTCGTCGAGCGTCGCCGCGTTCATGCCGCGATAGCGGTCGGCGATCCTCATCCAATAATCGTCGGGCCGGCGCAGCAGCGCGTTCGAGCGGAGCGCGCCGAGGATCGCGCCCGACGTCTCGAACTGGCCGGGCAGCTGGCGGGTATTGCCGAGAATGATGCGGTTCATCTCCTCGGCCGTGACGCCGCCGGTGCCGGTCAGGAAGGCGCGAATCATCTCCTGCGCGGCGGCGATCGAATCGCCGGTGCGGTCCTGCTGGACCGGCGCCTGGACGATATAGGGCACCTGATGCTCGAGCAGATTGGGCGCGCCGCGGGCGCCGTAGGACCAGCCGCGCCGCTCGCGCAGCTCCATGTTGATCCGCGACAGGAAGCTCCCGCCGAGCGCCTCGTTGGCGGCGCTGAGGTTGAGCAGATCCTGCGTGCCCTCGGCGGGGACGATCTGGCCGCCGAGGATGAAGCTCTGCGGCGATTGCGGCCGGTCGATCAGCACGATCCGCGGCCTCGGCGCCGGGATGGCGGTGTTGAACGCCTTGGTCCCGCGCGGCACCGCGGGCGCCCGCCAGGTGCCGAAGCGCGCCTCCAGCATCGGCACCAATTGCGCGAGCGGCGTGTCGCTGACCACGAAGAGCGTCGCATTGTCCGGCCGGATCCAGCTCTGGTGGAAGCGGACCAGCTCGTCGCGGGTCAGCGAACGGACCACGGCCGGGTCGCCCGAGCCGCTGAACGGTTTCCCATAAGGATGGTTCGGCCCGTAGAGCAGCCCAGGCAGCGCGCGGAAGGCCATGCCGGAGGGCTGCGTCATCTCGCTGGCGATGCCGGCGAGCTGCTGCTGGCGGATGCGCTCGACCTCGGCCGGGTCGAAGGCGGGGTTGCGGACGACGTCGGCGAGCAGATCGAGCGAGTCGCCCAAAGCCGGCGTCATCGCTGTCAGCGAGACCGTGGTCCGGTCGAGGCTGGCGCCGGTGCCGATCGTGGCGCCGAGCCGCTCCTGCGCCTCGGCGAGCTGCACCGAATTGAGGCGGGTCGTGCCTTCCTCGAGCATGTTCAGAGTCATCGCCTGGGTGCCGAGCCGGTCGGCCGGATCGGCGGCGATGCCGGCGTTGAACTCGACGGTGACGCGGGTCACCGGCACCGCGTTGCGGCGGGCGTAGACGATCGGGATGCCGTTCGACAGGCGGGCGCGCTCGGTGGGCGGGAAATCGAGCGCTGCGGTGCCGGTGACGCCTGGCATCGGCTGGCGGGCACGGCGGGCCTGGGCACCGCTCCCACCGGGGCAGTACATGGTGCACTGGGCGTCGACGGCCGAAGGCGCCAGCGGCTGGTCGCCCGGCTGCGGCGGCGCATAATAGCGCGGACGCTGGCTCGGGGCCGACGGCGCCGCGCCCCCGCCTTGGGCCGCTGCGCGGTTGCCGGAGACGCCGGGCGCCTCCTCATAGGCCTCGCGCTCGCCCGGATCGACGCGGATCGCGAGCACCGGCCGGTTGAGCCAGCGCCGCAGCGCCGCGCGGACCTGGGCCGGCGTGGTGGCGGCGAGCTGGTTGAGCCGGGTCCGGTAGAAAGCGGGATCGTTGGCGTAGAGCATGCCTTCGGCGAGCGCGACGGCCTTGCCGCCGAAACCGCCGACCTGCTCGAGCCCCTGGACGCGGGTGGAGAGCGAGCGCATCACCGCGCGGCGGACCTCGTCGGGGGTCGGGCCGGTGCGGACGAAATCGGCGATCAGGGCGTCGAGCCGGCGCGCCACCGCGTCGGCGTCCTGGCCCGGCTTCACGTCGACCTGGACCTCGAACAGGCTGACCCGCTGGAAGGACTGGACGAAGGTGGAGACACGCACCGCGCTCTGGTCGCCGCGCACCAGGGCATTGTCGAGCCGCGAGCTGGCGAGCCCGCCGAGGATCGACGCGCCGACCTGGAGCGGCACCTGGTCCGGCGTGGTGAGGCCGGGGACGGTCCACATCCGGTAGAGCCTCGTATTGGCGACCCGGTCGTGCATCTGGCGGTCGACGCGGGCCGGCAGGGTCGGGATGGACGCGGCGGCGGGCGTGTTCACCGGCCCGCGCGCGATATCGCCGAAATAGCGCTCGACCAGCGGCCGCGCCTCGGCGGCGTTGATGTCGCCGGCAAGGACGAGGACGGCGTTGTTGGGCCCATATTTGCTGCGGAACCAGTCGCGGACCGTATCGAGCGAGGCGGCGCTCAAGTCGGCCATCGAGCCGATCGTCGAGTGGTGATAGGGGTGGCCGGCCGGGAACAGGCCCTCCAATTGGGCATATTCGACCATGCCGTAGGGCTCGTTGTCGCCCTGGCGCTTCTCGTTCTGGACGACGCCGATCTGGTTGCTCAGATTCTCCTGGGTGATCGCGCCGAGCAAATGGCCCATCCGGTCGCTCTCGAGATAGAGCGCGCGCTCGAGCGCGTTGCGCGGCACGGTCTGGAAATAATTGGTGCGGTCGAACCAGGTGGTGCCGTTGAAGTCGGTGGCGCCGATCTCGCGCAACGGGGCGAAATAATCGCCGGGCGCGTTTTCGGAGCCGTTGAACATGAGGTGCTCGAACAGGTGCGCGAAGCCGGTGCGGCCGGCGGGCTCGTCCTTCGAGCCGACATTGTACCAGACGCTGACCGCGACCACGGGCGCCTTGCGGTCCTCATGGACGACGACGCGCAGGCCGTTGGCGAGCGTGAAGGTCTGGAACGGGATGTCGACGCGGCTGACCAGCTGGCGGACCGGATTGGCGGCGGCCCGGCGGGCCGGCGCGGCGCTGGCGGTCGAGGCGGTCGCCGCGAGCGACAGGCCGGCGGCGAACGCGAAAGCTTTGAACAGGTTGCGCATGTGAATCCCCATGTCGTGCAGGCGGCGGACACTACAGCGGCGTACCGGCAACGCAATACGGTTCGGCCACGAATTTCGCCCGGGCGATTCGCTTTTTCGGGGTTTTGACGATTGCCATTGTGCGGGGGGTCGCCGCCCCTACATTCCGATGGGTCAAAACGGGGCCAGACGCCATGAATCTCGAGAAGTTCACCGACCGCGCGCGCGGGTTCCTGCAATCGGCGCAGGTGGTCGCGTCGCGGATGAACCATCAGCGAATCTCGCCAATCCACCTCCTCAAGGCCTTGCTCGAGGACGAGCAGGGCATGGCCGCGGGGCTGATCGCGCGCGCCGGCGGCAGCGCCGAGGCGGCGCGGCGCGAGACCGACGAGGCGCTGGCCAAGGTGCCGGCGGTCTCGGGCAGCGGGGCCAGCGCGGCGCCGGCGCTCGACGGCGAGATCATCCGCCTGCTCGATTCCGCCGAGCAGATCGCGCAGAAGGCCGGCGATTCCTACGTCACGGTCGAGCGCATCCTGCTCGCGCTCAATATGTCGAAGACCGACGCCGGCAAGGCGCTGACCGACGCCGGCCTCAAGCCCGAGGCGCTGAATGCCGCGATCAACGAATTGCGCGGCGGCCGCAGCGCCGACACCCAAAGCGCCGAGGACCGCTACGACGCGCTCAAGAAGTTCGCTCGCGATCTGACCCAGGCCGCGCGTGACGGCAAGCTCGATCCCGTCATCGGCCGCGACGAGGAGATCCGCCGCACCGTCCAGATCCTCGCCCGCCGCACCAAGAACAATCCGGTGCTGATCGGCGATCCCGGCGTCGGCAAGACCGCGATCGCCGAGGGGCTGGCGCTGCGCATCGCCAATGGCGACGTCCCCGACAGTCTCAAGGACCGCCGGCTGATGGCGCTCGACATGGGCAGTCTCATCGCCGGCGCCAAATATCGCGGCGAGTTCGAGGAAAGGCTGAAGGGCGTGCTCGACGAGGTCAAGGGCGCCGAGGGCGAGGTCATCCTCTTCATCGACGAGATGCATACCCTCGTCGGCGCCGGCGCCAGCGAGGGCTCGATGGACGCCTCCAACCTCCTGAAGCCGGCGCTCGCCCGCGGCGAATTGCACTGCATCGGCGCGACCACGCTCGACGAATATCGCAAGCATGTCGAAAAGGACCCGGCGCTGCAACGGCGCTTCCAGCCGGTGTTCATCGGCGAGCCGACGGCCGAGGACACGATCTCGATCCTGCGCGGGCTCAAGGAGAAATACGAGCTGCACCACGGCGTCCGCATCACCGACGCCGCCCTGGTCGCCGCCGCGACGCTCTCCAACCGCTACATCACCGACCGCTTCCTCCCCGACAAGGCGATCGACCTGATGGACGAGGCCGCCAGCCGGATCCGCATGGAGGTCGAGAGCAAGCCCGAGGAGATCGAGACGCTCGACCGGCGGATCATCCAGCTCAAGATCGAGCGCGAGGCGCTGAAGAAGGAGAAGGACGCCGCCTCCAAGGAGAGGCTCAAGGCGATCGAAAGCGAGCTCGCCAATCTCGAGCAGCAATCGGCCGAGCTGACCCAGCGCTGGCAAGGCGAGAAGGAGAAGATCGCCGGCGAGGCCAGGATCAAGGAGCAGCTCGACGCGGCCCGGCTGGAGCTCGAGCAGGCGCAGCGCGCCGGCGACCTCGCCAAGGCGGGCGAGCTTCAATATGGGCGCATCCCAGCCCTCGAAAAGCAGCTCGCCGAGGCGGCCGCCGTCAGCGGCAGCGCGATGCTGCGCGAGGAGGTCACCGCCGAGGACATCGCCGCCGTCGTCGCGCGCTGGACCGGTATCCCGATGGAGCGGATGCTGGAGGGCGAGCGCGCCAAATTGCTGGCGATGGAGGAAGAGATCGGCAAGCGCGTCATCGGCCAGCAGGACGCGGTCGCCGCGGTCAGCCGCGCCATCCGCCGCGCCCGCGCCGGCCTCCAGGATCCGAACCGGCCGATGGGCAGCTTCCTGTTCCTGGGGCCGACCGGCGTCGGCAAGACCGAATTGACCAAATCGCTCGCCGAATTCCTGTTCGACGATGCCCACGCCATGGTCCGCATCGACATGTCGGAGTTCATGGAGAAGCACAGCGTCGCCCGGCTGATCGGCGCCCCGCCCGGCTATGTCGGCTATGAGGAAGGCGGCGTGCTCACCGAGGCGGTGCGGCGCCGGCCCTATCAGGTCATCCTCTTCGACGAGGTCGAAAAGGCCCATTCGGACGTCTTCAACATCCTCCTCCAGGTGCTCGACGACGGCCGGCTCACCGACGGCCAGGGCCGCACCGTCGATTTCACCAACACGATCATCATCCTGACCTCGAACCTCGGCAGCCAATATCTCACCGGCCTCGCCGACGGGGCCAAGGTCGAGGAGGTCGAGCCGCAGGTGATGGAAATGGTCCGCGCCCATTTCCGGCCGGAATTCCTCAACCGGCTCGACGAGATCATCCTGTTCCACCGCCTCGCGCCCGAGCATATGGGCCCGATCGTCGACATCCAGGTCGCCCACGTCCAGCGGCTGCTCAAGGACCGCAAGATCCAGCTCGATCTCACCGACGGCGCCCGGGCCTGGCTCGGCCGCGTCGGCTACGACCCGGTCTACGGCGCCCGCCCCCTCAAGCGCGCGGTCCAGAAATACCTCCAGGACCCGCTCGCCGACGCCATCTTGCGCGGCGAGATACTGGACGGCCAGACCGTCGGCGTCGACGAAGGCGACGGCGCGCTGAAGCTGGTGACGCACTGAATTGGGGACGGTTACCATTTTTCCCGGACGGCTGCTGGTGTCCCGCCGGCCTGCGCCGGAAAATGGTAACTGTCCCCCTTTTCTACTTGCCCCTTCATCCCTCCGGGTGGGCGACGTCGAAGGCGATCGTCAGCCGCTCGCCGGCGGCGAAGGGAATCGTCCCGTGCCACATCGTCGCGGGGAAGAGAATGAGCCGGCCGGGCTTCGGCTCGACCATGCGGATCGGCGCGAGATCGAGGCCGAGCTCGGCGGGCGGCTGGCCGAGAGCGAGCCAGCCGGCCGGCGGCGGCCCAGCCTCATCTTCGTCCGGCAGCGCGACGTAGAAGGCCGAGCTCAGCCAGCCTTCGGGATGGACATGGGCGACATGATGGCCGCTCGCCGAGAGCCGCACCGTCCATGAGCCCGCGAGGCGCGGGGGGGCGTCGCGGCGGTGGCGGAGCATTGGATGGGTGTCATCGACCGGCGGAAGCTGCGCGATATGGCGCGCGACCGCGGCCATGATCGCCTCGCGCGCCCGCACGATCTCCGGATCGGTCCGCGCGAGCGCCCCCGCGACCTGGCTGCCGCCGCGCACCGACTGGTCGAGCAGCTGGCCCGCGCCTGCGTGCATCCCTCGCAAAAGCGCCGCGAGCGGCGCCAGCGGGCCGGCATCGTCGGCGAGGTCGTGGACGCCGATTTGCCTCTCGTCGCCCTCCAGCCATAACCAGCGCGGATCGCCGGTCAACCGCCAGGCCGTCCCCAGATAGGGGACGAAATGACTGCCGGCCTCGGTCCGCCGCCATTGCTCGGCGAGCGCGGCGGCTTCGTCGTGGCGGCCGGCGCGGAGCAGGTGGCGGACACGATAGAGGGCGGCGGCCGGGTCCGGGCTCGCGGCCAGTCTCTCGAAGCGCGGCGCCGACGCGGCGAGATCGCCAAGATCGTCATAGGCGACCGCCTCGGCGAGGTCGAAGAGCGGATGCGCGCCGGCCGCCGCCCGTCCGCGTCCGGCCGCCTCGAGGATCGCCTCGTGCCGCCCGCCATACATCAGGCTGGCGAGATAGCGGCTCCACAGCTCCGCATCGCGGGGCGCGGCGGCGAGCCCCGCTTCGAACGAGCGGGCGAAGGTCTCCCGATCCCCCGCCGCCCAGCGCTGCCGGGCCAGCTCGACATGGCCCTCGGCCCAGGCGGGATTGCGGGCGAGCTCCCGTTCCAGCGCGTCGGCGGGCGAAGGCGGCGCAGCGAGCGGCTTGTAGCCGAGCCGCTCGACCCACGGCGCGAGGATCGGCAGCACCGGCGCGAGGCCGGCGAGATAGCGCTCCCAGCGGCCGGCGGCCCTTTTGTAGATCGGCTCGGAAACCTGCGAATAGCTGGCGGTGCGGACATGGCCGCGCGTCGCCGCCGCGGCGCGGTTGTCGAGCACGGCCTCGTTCCAGGGCAGGCCGAGAAAATCGAGCAGGGCGCGCATCTCGCCGTCGAGATCCGCGACCATCCGCTCGTAGCGAACGCGGTGGACCTTGAGCGGCAGCAGCGCCTCGGCCCGCGTCCAGGCGTCGAACACGGCATCGTAGGTCAGCGCCGCCTCCTTGAGGTCGGTGAAGCTGCGCATCGCGTGGTTGAGGTTGAAATTGGCCATGAAACAGCTCAGCACCGCGTCGCACGGATGGCGCTCGACGAAGATGATCCTGGCATCCGGGAAAAGCCGGTGGACGATCGGCATCCGCGCCATATGCAGCGGGTGCTTGTCGACGATGATCTGGCCGGGCGCGGGCGGCGACAGCGTCTCGAGCACCTCGAAATAGCGCGCGCGCAGCGTCGCCACCTCGGCCGCAGTCCACCGGCCGGGGTCGGTCTCGCCGACGATCGATTCCTCGACCTCGCGCAGGACCGGCAATTCCTCGAGCACGTGCAGCGAACCGATGTTCATCAGCAAGGTGTCGAGCAGGGTCGTGCCCGAGCGTGGGAAGCCGACGATGAAGACCGGCGACGGCGGCAGCGGCGGCGTCTCGGCCGCGGTCCAGGCCGCGACCCGCTCCGGCGTGATTCGGGCGGCGGCGGCGGCGACGGTCTCGCGATAGGTCGGCCCGATCGGCGCCGGCTTGGCCGCGACCGACGCCTGGTTCATCGCCTCGAAGGCGGCAAAGGCGCGGCCGGGATCGCCGAGCCGGTCGTGAAGCTCGGCGATCAGCTGGCTGCGCCGCACCGGATGGATGGTCTCGGGCGTGGCCTCGGCGAGCGGCAGCGCCTCGGCGAAGCGGCCCTGCCGGCGCAGCGACCACGCCTCGATGAAGCCGAATTCCGGCCCGGCCAGGCCGCGCGCCTTGCCGGTCTCGACCAGGGCGTCGAGTTCGTCGGTCCGGTTCAGATTCTCGAAGAGCAGGCCGAGCTCCAGATGCGCGGACAGCGCCCCCGGATCGAGCCGGATCGCCTCCCGATAGGCGCGCTCGGCGGCCTCGAAATCGTTCAGCGCGCTTTCGGCGAGACCGAGCTCGGTCTGCACCCTGACGTCGTCGGGGCTGACCCGCGCCGCCTCGCGCATCACCGCGCGGCGCTCCTCGTCCCGTCCCGCCGCCGCAAGCACTTCCGACAGGTTGAAGACCATCTCCACTATGTCCGGCCTAAGCCTGATCGCCCGCAGGAAGGCGTCGACCGCGCTGTCCAGATCGCCCATCGCGGCGCGGACGTTGCCGAGATTGTTCCAACTCTCGAAATCCTCCGGGAAGGCGGCGATCACGGATTGATAGGCGGCCGCGGCCTCGCCCAGGCGGCCGCGTTCCTGGTGGACATAGGCCGCCAATCGCGACAGCCTGGGATCGTCCGGCCCGGCGGCGCAGACGGCCGCGGCCTCGTCGAGGCCGCCGCTCGCGACCAGAGCGGTGGCGAGGTTGACGCGCATGGCGAGATCGTCCGGCGCCAGCGCCAAGGCGCGCCGGAAATGGGGCACCGCCGCGGCGGGGTCGCCCGATTGGGCGGCGAGCAACCCGGCGAAGGCGAGCAGCTCCGGCGCGTCGGGCTCCTTCGCCAATGCTGAGTCGACTGCCGCGCGGGCGCCGGGCCGGTCGCCGCGGCGCAGGCGGTCGAGCGCGGGGGCGAGGCTTTCGGGGGGCTGCTGGGTCATGGACGCGTTCTATTGCTCGGGCTTTATTGTTCGGGCGGGGCGACGTCGAAGGCGACCGTGAGCCGCTCGCCGGTCGCGAACGGCCGGGTACCGTGCCACATCGAGGAAGGGAAGAGGACGAGCCGGCCCGGCCTCGGCTCGATCAGCCGAATCGGCGGCAGATCTAGGCCAAGCTCACTCGCTTCGCCGATCGACAGCCAGCCGGCATGAGCCTCACCGCCCATCGCCGCCTCGGGCAAGGCGACGTAGAAGGCCGAGCTGATCCAGCCGGCGGGGTGGACGTGGTTGACGTGGAAACCCTCGCCGGTCAGCCGCACCGACCAGGAGCCGGCGAAGCGGATCGGCGCGCGCCGGCCGAGCAAAGTGGGATGGCCCGGCGCGGGCGGCGGCAGCTGGGCGACATGGCGCTCGACCGTCTCGACGATCGCCGCGCGCAGCGCCTGGATCTCGGGCTCGATCCGGCTGAACAGGGGCCCGTCGGTCTGCGTGCCGCCGCGCAGCGACTGTTCGAGCGGCTGGTGCAGGGTGACGTGGAGGCCGCGCAGCCGCTCGGCGAGCGCGTCGAGCGAGGGCAGCCGATCGCCGATATCGTAGATTCCGATCAGGCGTTCGTCGCCTTCGAGCCACTGCCAGCGCGGATCGCCGGTGAGCCGCCAGGCCGCCGAGAGATAGGGCGTGGTGAGATTGGCGGGATCGCGGCTCTGCCAGGTCTCGGCGAAGGCGGCCGCCTCGGCGGGGCGGCCGGAGCGCAGGAGGTGCCGCAAATAGCGGGCCGCCATGGTGACGTGCTCGATCGGTCCCAAAGCGGCGAACGCCCGGTCCGCCTTGTCGGTTTCGCCCAGCTCGGCGAGGCAGACCGTCTCGAGCGCGTCGAAGACCGGGCTTTGACCGGCGGCGGCGCGGCCGCGCGCGATCGCGGCCAATGCCTGATCGTGAAAGGCCGCGTGCATGAAGGTCTCGATCAGCTCGCGCCAGATCGGCATCGCCGCCGGCGCCGCCGCGAGCGCCCGGTCGAAGCTGGCGGTGAAGGTCTCGCGCTCGCCCAGCAGCCACCGCAGCCGCGCGACCGAGCCATGGCCCTCGATCCAGCCCGGATTGGGGCCGAGCTGCGCCTCGAGTCCGGCGATCGCCTCCTCGATCCTGCCGTCCGCGAACATGGCGCCGACCCAGCCGAGCATGACCGCGCCGTCGGCGGGCGCAAGCGCGCGCGCCCGCTCGAAGAGGTCGGTCGCCGGCAAGCCCGCCTCCATCGTCGCGCGCGCCAGCGTGTGGGCGATGAGCGGCTCGTCCGGCGCCAGCGCCGCCGCCCGGCCCAGCGCGGCGACCGCGTCCGCCAGCATCTCGAGCCGGCGCTGGACGAGGCCGAGCACCTGCCACATGCGCGCATCTGCGGGGCTGGCCTCGGCGCCCGCGCGGGCGAGCGGCAGCGCTTCGGCCTCCAGCCCTTCGCGATTGGCCAGGACGACCGCACGGAAGACCTGATCGGCGTGCCTGGGATCCGTGGTCCGGAGCAGTTGCCGGACGGCGGCGGCGTCGCTCACAATCCCTCCGTGGCGTCGGTCGGGTCGGTCGCCGCCATCACCGCCGCCACCGCCGCGCGCTCGGCCGCGGAAAGATCGGGATGCCAGGTGTCGACGATCAGGATCACGCGCAGCGCGTCGCTCGGGTTCAGCGCCTCATGCTCGATCGTGTCGTCGAAAATCCAGGCCTTGCCCGGCTCCCACGGCCGCGTCTCGGCGCCGACCCGGAACCAGCAGCCGCCGGGCACGATCAGCGGCAAATGGCAGACCAGGCGGGTGTTGGCGACGCCGGTGTGGGGCGGGATATGCGCGCCCGGCGCGAGCAAGGAGAACATCGCATTGGGCCCGCGCCGGGGAATTGCCGGCTGTTCGAGATTGCCGAGCAAAGCCATCACCGCAGGGCAGTGGCGCGCATTGGCCTCGCTCGTCACGCCGTTCTGGACGAGATGGATCGCCGTCCAGGCCTTGTTGCGGTTGAGCGCCGCCCATTGCCTGAGCGGCACGTCGTCCGGATATTGGATATAGGGGACGAGCTCGGCGCGTTCCGCCGCCATCACCCGATGGAAATCCTCGGTGATCGCAGCCGTCGCCGCCTCGAGCGCCTCCAGCCAGGGGAACAGGTCGCGGTCGTGAAACTCGCGCTCCCTGAGGCCCGGATAATGGAAATGGGTCGGCTCGCAATGATAGGGGCGGGTCCGGCGCAATATGTTGGTGCGGAAGCGGGCGAGCCGGCCCTTCTCGGTCTCCGACAGGCCCGTGCCGGCGACGGCCTCGGCGAGCCGGTCGGCGGCCGTTGCGACATGGGCCTCGTGGAAGTTGCGTGCGTGGGCGACCATCCCGCCGAGGTGGGGTGGAATCGCCGACGGCGCCTGGGCGAGCGCATAGCCGTAGGTCTCGCCGGCCTCGTCCCCGCGCCCGAGCTTCTCGAGCAGGCTCGCCTTGAGCAGCAGGGGCATGAAGCCGAGCGGATCGACCCTCAGCGCGCCGCTGACCGCCGCGAGCGCGGCCATAAGATCGCCCTGGGCACGGCACAGGGCGGCGAGCTTGAGCCAGGATTCGCCGCGGCCCGGGTCGGCGGCGGTCGCGCGTTCGAGCAGCGAGCGAGCGCCCGTCGAATCGCCTCGCCCGGCGGCGCGGTCCGCTTCGGCCTCGAGGCCCGCGGCCGCGCCGCTCTGGTCCGCCTGTCCGTCCATCCTGCTTTTCTAGCGCGTCGGCCGCACAAAAGAAAACGGCGGGCCTTTCGGCCCGCCGTCAGTCTTGGTTCGATTCGCCGCCTTAGAAGTCGAGCGTCACGCCGGCGAAGATGTAGCGGCCCATGGCGTCGTAGACGTTCGGGAAGGTGTTGCCCGAGCAGACCACGCCGGGGCAGGCGTTGATCACCGTGCTGCCGCCGTTCGCGCCGACGATCGGGGGCTCCCGGTCGAAGATGTTGTTCACGCCCAGGCGGAAATTATAGTGGTCGCCGATCCGCGCGGTGAGCGTCAGATCGATATAGCTCTGCGACGGAATTCTCTCGTTGAAGGGCGAGAAGGGCTGGTTGAGCGTCGTGCTCGGATTCTTGTTCTCGACGTCGACCCCGCTGAAGAAGCGCCACTGCGCCGAAAGGCCAATGCCGCTCGGATGCGTGTAGGTGACACGCAGCTTGTGCCGCCATTCGGGGCTCGGAACGCCGCAGGTCGGGCCGTAATAGCCGGCGCAATCATAGACTTCGGAAATCCCGTTATCGATGGCCAGCTCGTCAAGCCAGGTGCCGACCAGGCTGAAGCTGAGCCCGCCCATGCCGCCGAGTTCCATCGAATAGCTGGCCCCGATGTCGATGCCGCTGGTGGTGAACGAGCCGATATTCCTCACCACGTCGATCACGTAACCGTCGGACGACCGCCACAGCGAGCCAGAAGCGTCGCGGTGAACGAGGCCGCAAATCGCCGCATTGGTCGGCTGGGCGACGCAGGTGGCGAGGATGGTGTCCTGGCCGAAGCCCTGGATCGCGGCCTCCACTTCGATGTCGAAATAATCGACCGTGATCGCCAGCCGCGGAATGAAGCTCGGCTGGAGCACGACACCGACGGTGATCGAGTCGGCGACTTCCGGATCCAGCGTCGGCACGCCGCTGATCAGGCCGTTATACTGGCCCGCCGGGTTGCCGGCGATGGTGCCGTACTGGATCGCGCTGACGCCCATCGCCTGGCAGGCGGCGAGCGGCGCGGACGGAGCGGCGCCCGAGCAGGGATCGCCATTGCCGTTGAGCACGACGCGTTGCGGCGCGAACAGCTCCTGGATGTTCGGCGCGCGCACGGCCCGGTTATAGGCCGCCCGGAACCGGATATCGCGGATGATCGAAAGGTCGACACCGATCTTGTAGGTATCGGTGCTGACGCTGCGGGCGCCGATATTATAGTCCGAATAACGATAGCCGGCTTCGAGCGACAGATTGTAGATCGCGCCGTCCTCGATGATCGGGATGCGGACCTCGGCGAATGCCTCGCGGACGTCGAAGCTGCCGTTGGTCGACAAGGTCGGCGCGCCCTGGCCGGCGAGATCGCTCGACGGCAGCAGCGAGAAGGCCGCGTCGGTGAGCAGCTCGAGGCTCTCCTTGCGATATTCGACGCCGACGGCGACGCCGACGCCGTTCTCGGCCCAGGGGAATTTCATGCCCCACGAGCTGAGATCGCCGGTCAGCGAGGCGCTGGCGATGGTCTGCTGGTTGGTGCCGCGCTGGAAGCCCGGCGTTTGCAGATAGTTGAGCGCCGCCTGGCTGACCTGACCGGTCGCGAAGATGTCATAGGGGACGCAGGCCGGATCGGTGCCGTTGAGACGCGACCGGCAGATCGGATCGACGATGCCGGGCGTGTTGGGATTGTCGACGATGTCGATCGCGCGCGTCAGGCGAGTCACCGAGAAGTCGTTGGTATAGGTCTCGGCGAAATTGGTCTGCGCGAACTGGTAGTACATGTCGTACGACCAGGCCGAGTTGAGCTGGCCTTTCATGCCGGCGACGATGCGATAATTGGTGTGCTGCAGATCGTCCCTGCGGCCGCCGCCTTCCACGTTGCGGCGCAGAATCTGCGCGAAGCCGCGTGTATAAGGCAGGCCGGTCGTCGGGTCGAAGAAGATCTGCGGCGCGCCCGCGGACTGCTGGTTCACCAGCGGATAGCCGGTATCCGTGATCCGCGTGACCAGATTCTCGCCGTCGCAGAGAAGCGCGCGCTGCTGCGCCGAGAGCAGCGGGTTGCCGACGCCTGGCGCGTTGACGGTCGGGGCGCCCGGGGCGCCGCAATTGATCGACAAGGTGTTGCCGAAATCGCCCGAGGGGGCGATCTGGGCGACCGTGCGATCGTCCATGAACATGACTTCGAGATAGGGCTGCAGCGCCGGGCTGATCTCGTAATTGGCGAACGCGCCGAACGTGTAGCGTTCGTCGGGGCGCTGGAAGTAGTTGGTCGGCGCGAAATTGTACGGCGTGAAGCCCCGGATCAGCGTCCGGTTCGCGCCGATCTGGAAGATCGTCGAGGTGCCGCCCTCGAACAGGATGATCGTGCCGTTCGCCGAGGTGGCCGAGCCGCCGCAGATGATGTTGGCGTTGCCCGCATTCGCCTGGCTGGCGCAGGCGCTGTAGTCGCGCCGGCCCTGGGTGACCGCGTTCAGCTTGCGATAGCCGGCATAAGCGACGACATGGCCGCGGCCGTCGTCGAACTCGGCGCCGACCGCCATGCTGAGGTCGTAGGTGCCGCCGTCGGCGACGCTGCCCGTCGGAAAGCCGAAGCCGCGCGCGTCGAGCGCCGCCTGGATGCCCGTGTCGGACCGGTTGTTGTGCTGGTAGAAGCTGTATTGCGCGTCGAGGCGGACGCCGGTGAAGCTCGTATCCATGACGAAGTTGACGACGCCGGCGACGGCGTCGGCGCCGTAGACCGAGGAGGCGCCGCCGGTCAGCACGTCGATGCGGCTGACGATCGTCGAGGGGATGACGTTGATGTCGGGGTTCGGAACCGACGGATCGCCCGGAACGAGCCGGCGGCCGTTGATGAGAACCAGGGTACGATCGGGGCCGAGGCCACGCAGATCGACGGTCGCGGTGCCGCTGGCGCCGTTGGCGAGGTTGCCGCCCTGGCCGGCGAAGCTCTGCGGCAGCGAGTTGATCAGATCCTCGGTCCGGGTCGTGCCGGAAAGCCGGATCTCCTCGCTGTTGACGACCGTGACCGGGCTGACCGCAGTGAGGTTCCTGGGGATGCGCGTGCCGGTAACCGTGACGGCCTGCTCATCTTCCGGTGCCTGAGCCGCCGCCGGAGGAGCCTGATCGTCCTGTGCGAAAGCGGGCGTGGCAACGCTCGCGGCGCCACAAATGATCGTCGTGGCGAGCAAGCTGCGCAGATACGGATTCTTCCTCATGTCGGTCCCCTTAACTCGGCAAAGCCGCGATTCTTGCGCCGGGACAGGTCCAGCGAAGCAGCCCCTTCTTTACGAGATGAAATCGAAGCGAGGCAATTCCCTTGCCCCTTGAAATCAGGCATTTCTCCTGCACGTGACAAAATTGCCACATGAGAGGGGGCGGCACCGGAGGCTTGCGCAAAGCCCCTGCGGCCCGCAATAACGCCGCTTCGCATCGGGTAAGGACAGCACATGACTCGCCGCAACTACATGCTCGCCGCCTTGCTCGCCGCCGCGCCGGCCGTGGCCCTGGCGCAACGCCCGGCCGCGGCGCCGCCGCCGCGGCCCGAGACGTTCGAGGCGCTGATCCGCTGCCGCTCGATCGCCGAGGCCGACGCGCGCCTGCAATGTTTCGACGCCGCCGCCGCCGCGCTGCAGAGCGCGCAGGAGCGGCGCGAGGTGGTGGTGGTCGATCGCGCCCAGGTCCGCGAGGGCCGGCGGCGGCTGTTCGGCCTCGCTTTGCCGCGCATCCCCATCTTCGGCGGCGGCGACGACGATGACGAGGATGACGCGGATCGGGTGACCACCGTCGAGGGCGTCGTCGCCTCCGCCTCGCAGGACAGTCTCGGCCATTGGGTGGTGGTCCTCCAGGACGGCGCAGCCTGGGTGCAGGCCGACAACAGGCCGCTGGCGCTGCGGCCGCGCCCGGGCCAACGGGTGGTGATCAACCGCGCGGCGCTGGGCAGCTTCATGATGCGGGTCAACAACCAGCCCGGCATCCGCGTCCGCCGCACGCGCTAGGGGCGGCCGCCGGCCACCGATTGCGGGTCGAGACGGGCGCCGTTCCACATGATCGTCCAGTGGAGATGGGGACCGGTGGCGCGGCCAGTCGCGCCGACGCGGCCGACCGGCTGACCCTGACGAACGCGGTCGCCGACGCGCACCGAAGCGCTCGACAGGTGCAGGAAGGCGCTGCTCAGCCCCATGCCATGGTCGAGGATGACGAGATTGCCTTCGAGGCTGAAGCCCGGCGGCGGCGCCAGCACGACCATTCCATCCGCCGGCGCCGCGACGATCGCGCCGGTCCCGGCGGCGATGTCGGCGCCGCTGTGATAGGCGGCCGGGACGCCGCCCCGGTAGATGCGTTGCGCCCCGAACGCGCCGCTCAGCCGCCCGTGCGCCGGCCACAGGAAAGGCTGCGCCCAGCCCATGCTGTCCGAGCCGCGCGCCCGCGCCGCGCCGATCCGGGCGAGCTCGGCATCGCGGATGCGCGCATATTCGGGGCTCGGTCCGCCGCTCCCGCGCGCCATGTTGATATGCTGGATCCGCCAGGACCGGCGCGCGACCGCGATCGGCTGCCGGACCGTGCGCCCGTCGGCGAGGCGGGCGGTCAGCAATGCGCTGGGCGGGGCATCGCGGTCGAAGCCGAGGATGAAGCGGCCGTCGCGCGCCAGCGGCACCGGCCGCCCGTCGAGATCGAGCGCCAATGTGCCCGCCGGCGCGACGCCGCGCATCAGCCCGGCCTGGGCGGGCGTGCCGGAGAGGCGGATGGCCGGGGCCGGCTGCTGGGCCGCCCCGAGCAGCAGCAGCGACGCGGCCAGTGCTAAGGCCTTCATCAGCCCACCACCCTGACCGCCGCCCGCTCGGCTTCGCTGAGCAGCGGGTTCCAGACGTCGAAGATGAGGATCGCCCGGGGCAGGTCGCTGTCGTTCCAGGCTTCGTGCTCGATCGTGTCGTCGAAGGCCCAGGCCCTGCCGACCGCGGGGGTCCGCGTCTCCGCCCCGACCCGGAATCCGCACCCCTCCGGCACGACGAGCGGGAGGTGGACGGTGGCGCGGACATTGCTCGAGCCGCTGTGCGGCGGGATGCGCGTGCGCGGCTCGAGGATCGAGAACAGGGCCGTCGGCCCCTTGCCGGGAAGATCGAGCAAGGGCAGGGTTTCGAGCGCGGCGGCGGTCGCGGGGCAGCGGGCGCAATTCTCCTCGTGCCTCGCGCCGTCCTCCCAGAAGAACCAGGCGCTCCATCGCCGGGAGTGATTGAGCTCCTCCCATTGATTGACCGGTTCGGTCGCGCCGAAGGCGATATAGGGGCGGAACCCGCAATCGCCTTCCGCCAGCAGCGACCCAAGCTCGCGCCCGATCTCGGCGGTCTTCGCCTCGAGCGCCGCAAACCATTCAAATTGGTCCTCGGGGAAGAACTCGATGGCGGGCAGATAGGGGAAATGGCCGTCGACCGGCTGCTGCACATAGACCTTGCGGCGCCCGGTCCGCTGTTCGACATAAGCGTCGGCGCGGCGGAAGTCCGCCCCGGGATAGGCCGCATGGACCTCGGCCAAGGGGCGTTCGAAGGCGGCGGCGCGGCGGGAGTCGTCGGCCTCGATCAGCGCCAGCCCGCGGGCGAGGGCCTCGCGCGCCGGCGGCGGCAGGCTGTCGGCGTTCGGGCCGACGGCGATGATCGCGCGGAACATCGCCAGCGATTCCGGCAGCCGTCCCAGCCTGGCCAGGACATCCGCCTTGGTCAGGATGGCGGGAATATAATAAGGGTCGATGGCCAGCGCGCGGTCCAGGCTCGCCATGCCGCGTTCGAGGTCGCCGGCCAGGTCGAACGCCTGGAAGAGATTGAACCGGATCGGCGCCGAGCCGGGCTCCGTCGCGGCCGCGCGCTCGAGATAGTGTATTGCGCGTTCCGCGTCGCGGCTGTTGAGCGCGATCATCGCCAGCGTGTTGAGAGCGGTGACATGCCGCGGCTGCTCGTCGAGCAGAGTCTTGAGAAGCTGCGATGCGGTTTCGTGCCGGCCCTGGTGCCACGCCTCGGAGGCACGGGCGAAGACGTCCCTCTCGTCGGCGATCATGCCTTGCCTTCCGCCTCGAGCGAGGCCTCGGCGCTGGCATAGGCTTCCTGGCGCGCGACGCTCCAATATTTCAGTTCGGCGAGCGGGATCGGCTGGCGGGTGACCGCGCAGAGGACATGGTCGCCATGGCCGAGCACGCGGAAGGTCCCGGGAAGATAATGGAGCCGGGCCAGCCGGCCCCTGCTGGTCATCAGCATATCAGATCGTTCCTACAGAAATTTGGGCTGATCGCTTTTGTCTTTAACATGGGCCGTCCGCTTCGGTCGCTCAACCGTGGCGCCGGTCGCGGCGTCGACCTCGCCGTCGCGGAAGCGCAAGGTCAAGAGGCGTGCTTCTCGGGCCGCCTCGGCGGACATCATCACCTGTCCGCTCCGGTCCGTGACCAGCGCATAGCCGCGCGCCAGCGGCCGCTCGGGATGGGACGCTTGGGCGATCCGCCATAAGGCCGCCAGCCTTTCGGACGCCCGGCGATGAGTCGCGACGAGCAGGCCTGGGCGCAGCGCGCCGGCGGCGTGCCCGAGCTCGCCCCGCGCCCGGTCGAGCCGGCCGCGCAGGCCGCGGGGCAGGCGCTCGGCGAGGTCGTCGAGCCGCTGCTGCTGTGGCGCGAGCAGCGCCTCGCGCTCGGGCCAGTGGCGAAGCAGGGCCTGCAATTGCTCGGCGGACCGCTCGGCCGTCCGCCGCGCGCAGCGCTCGGCGCGGCCGCCGAGGTCGCGGACCTGGCCGAGCAGATCGGCGCGCACCGGCACCGCCATCTCGGCGGCGGCGGTCGGCGTCGGCGCGCGCCGGTCGGCGGCGAAGTCGGTCAGCGTGGTGTCGGTCTCGTGGCCGACCGCCGAGATGGTCGGAGTAGCCGAGCCGGCGACGGCGCGGACCACCGCTTCCTCGTTGAAGGCCCACAGATCCTCGATCGAGCCGCCGCCGCGCGCGACGATGAGGAGGTCGGGCGGTTGCGGCAGCGCGTTGAAGCCGGCGATCGCCGCGGCGATCTTCTCGGCGGCGCCCTCGCCCTGGACCGGAACCGGCCACAGGACGACATGGGTCGGGAAACGGTCCTCGAGCCGGTGGATGATGTCGCGGATCACCGCCCCGGTCGGCGAAGTGACGACGCCGATCATGCGCGGAGCGAAGGGCAAGGGCCTTTTTCGCCCCTCGTCGAACAGCCCCTCGGCCGCCAGCGCCCGGCGCCGTTTGTCGAGCAAAGCCATCAGCGCGCCCTGGCCGGCGAGCTCCAGCCGCTCGACCACGATCTGGTAGCGCGAGCGCGCCGGATAGGTGGTGAGCTTGCCGGTCGCGATCACCTCGATCCCATCCTCGGGCTGGAAGCGCACCGCCGCCGCCTGACCGCGCCATATTACAGCATCGATGCAGGCGCCGTCGTCCTTCAGCGTGAAATAGCAATGGCCCGAGCCGACCCGCTTGAACCCCGATATCTCGCCGCGCACGCGGACATGGCCGAAGCCGTCCTCGACGCTGCGCTTCAAAGCCGCCGACAGCTCGGAGACCGACAGCGCCGGCGCATTGTCCCCGGGCATCTCGGTTGCCAGGAGGCCGGTCTCGGGAATAGGGGCGTCGCTCATGAATGTCTTGCTCATCGGGTCGGGCGGGCGCGAGCATGCGCTCGCCTGGAAGCTCGCGCAATCGCCGGCATTGGGCAAGCTCTATGCGGCGCCAGGCAATCCGGGCATCGCGGATCATGCCGATTTGGTCGCGCTCGACCCGGCCGACCATCGCGCGGTGGTCGATTTCTGCCGCCGCCACATGATCGGCCTGGTCGTGATCGGGCCCGAGGCGCCGCTCGTGGACGGGCTCGCCGACAATCTGCGCGCGATGAACATCCTCGCCTTCGGGCCGAACCGGATCCCGGCCCAGCTCGAAGGCTCGAAGGGCTTCACCAAGGACCTGTGCGCGCGGCACAACATCCCCACCGCCCGTTACGCCCGCGCCTCCGACCGGCTGGCGGCGGAGGCGGCATTGGGCGATTTCGGCCTGCCGGTGGTGATCAAGGCGGACGGGCTCGCCGCCGGCAAGGGCGTCATCATCGCCGAAAGCGAGCCCGAGGCGCTGGCCGCGCTCGACGCCATGTTCGACGGCGATTTCGGCAGCGCCGGCGAGGCGCTGGTCGTCGAGGAATATATGACCGGCGAGGAGGTCAGCTTCTTCGCTTTGGTCGACGGCGAAACCGTCGTGCCTTTGGGGTCGGCGCAGGACCACAAGCGCGTCGGCGAGGGCGATAGCGGCCCCAATACCGGCGGCATGGGCGCCTATAGCCCGGCCTCGGTCTTGACGCCCGAGCTGGAGGCGCGGGTGATGGACGAGATCGTCCGCCCGACCGCGCGCGCGCTGGCGGAGACGGGCACGCCCTTTTCCGGCATCCTCTATGCCGGGCTGATGCTGACGCCCGAAGGGCCGAAGCTGGTCGAATATAATGTCCGCTTCGGGGATCCCGAATGCCAGGCGCTGATGCTGCGCCTGGAGAGCGACCTGCTCGGGCTGATGATCGCCACCGCCAAAGGCGCGCTCGCCGCAGCTCCGCCGCCCATTTTCTCCGACGAGGCCGCGCTCGTCGTCGTCGTCGCGGCCAAAGGCTATCCGGGGACGCCCGCCAAGGGCGGCGCCATTTCCGGCCTCGACGTCGCCGGCGCCAAGGTCTTCCAGGCGGGAACGGCGCTCGACCGGGGCCGGCTGGTCGCCGCCGGCGGCCGCGTGCTCGGAATCGCCGCGCGCGGCGCGAGCGTCGCCGAAGCCCAGCGCGCCGCCTATCGCGCGGTCGACGCCATCGCCTTCCCGGACGGCTTTTGCCGGCGCGACATCGGCTGGCGCGAGATCGAGCGGGGCGCCTGACCAGCCGGCTTTATGCCGGGCCCCGTCATGCTATAGTTTCGCGGCGCGACACTGTCCGGGGGGAGAGCGACATGTTGACACAAGCACAGAAGAAGGCCGCCGCCCTGGCCGCGATCGCGGTCGTCGGGGGCGCCGCGACGAACATCTGGCTCGCGCCTCAGCCCGGGATGATGAAGGTCGCCGCCTGGCTGATCACGATGGCGATGGCCGCGTTGCTGTGCGGCTGCATCGGCAAGGCGATCGCCGGCTGCTGGGATGCGGTGCTGATCGACGGCCGCAACCGCGTCTCGCTGTCGCGGCTGCAGATGCTCGCCTGGACCTTGCTGATCCTCTCCGCTTTGATCACCGCCGTGGCCAGCAACCTCGGCCTGCCCGACAACGGCCAGGCGCTGGCCATCGAGATTCCGGATCCCTTGCTCGCGGCGATGGGGATCGCCGCGGTCTCGCTCGCCGCCAGCCCGGCCTTGCTGACCCTCAAGGGCGCGGACCCCGCGACGGGCGTCAGCCTGGCCGCCTATCACGCGGCGCCGGACGAGGCCTCTTGGCTCGACATGTTCAGGGGCGACGATCCGGCTGAGGCGAACCAGCCCGACCTTTCCAAGATCCAGCAATTCCTGATCACGCTCGCCTTGGTCGGCGGCTATGGCGTTCTGATCGGGGACATGTTCTGCCATTTGACCGGCGCGTTCGCGACCTTCCCGGCGCTCGATCCCAAGTTCGTCTGGCTGCTCGGCATCAGCCATGCCGGCTATCTCACCTACAAGGCGGCGCCCAAGCCCGCCGCGCCCGTCGCCGGCGGCGCCGCGGCCCCGGCCGCCATGCCGGCGCCCCCGGCGCCGCCGCCGCCACCTGCGTCCACCTGAGCTTTGCGGGGTGACGGCGCCGCGCCCGGGCGCTAGGATCGGAGGCTCTCTTACGCGGAGGTGCGCGGTTGTCGCGGGTCGTCAAGATTCTGATCGGGCTCGCCCTCGCTTTGCTCGCCGGCTGGATCAGCCACGGTCCGCTCGGCCGGGGCGCGGCCTATATCGACAGGCTCGAGGCTGACGCCAGGACGCAAGTCACCCGCGCCGAGGTTCCCGGCGTGAGGGTGGCCATGAGCCGCCAACCGCTGGCGCGGGTCGCGCTCATGTCCGGCACCGCCAACGATTTCCAGCGCAACGGCATGGGCAGCCTGCCGGGCCTCGACGGTCGGGTCTTGCTCGTGCCCGGCATGTCCCGCGTGGACTGGGAGCGGGAGGGCCGGCTCGTCCCGCTGCTCGCCGAGACGCTCGGCCTGACGGGCCTCGCCTTTCTGATCGGGCTCGGCCTCGGCTGGCTGATCTTCCGGCGGCGCAAGCGCGAGGGTTTCCTGTGAGGACGTCATGCTGAACCTCATCGCATATGATCTTCCCATATTGGGCGTCGCCTTGCTGATCGGCGTCGTCACCGCGCGCCTGGCGTTCCGGCGCCCGCCCGACCGCAAAGCCGAGGATGTTTCCGAGACATGACTTTCGATACCATCACCATCGTCCTGATCGCCGTGATCCTGCTCGGGGTCGCGATCATGGTCCTGGGCGTCGTTGCCCAGCGCAGGAAGCCCAGGGTCGAGCGCCGCGCCGACGAGGGCGGCAGCCCCTATGTCGCCAGCAAGGAGCGGCCCTATATGGCGGCGGCGCCGTCTCCCCATGGCGCGGGCGTGGCCGACGAGGTGGCGACGGCGGCGACCGACGTCGCCGGCGAGGTGCTCGGCGTCGACGTCGTCCGCGCGCCGGCCGGCCCCGCCGACGACCTGCGCAAGCTGAAGGGGGTGGGGCCCAAGTTCGTGGCGCGCCTGAATGAGCTCGGCATCGTCCGCTTCGACCAGCTCGCCGGCCTGAACGCCAACGAGGCCGCCCATCTCGACGAGCGCATGGGCCCCTTCCAGGGCCGTCTCGCCAGGGACCGCGTCATCGAGCAGGCCGACCTCCTCGCCCGCGGCGACATCGAGACGTTCGAGGAGAAGTTCGGGAAGCTCGGCGGCTGAAAAGGGGACAGTTACTTTTTTCGCGCCCCGCCGACGAAGCGGACAGGCGGAGGGCGAAAAAAGTAACTGTCCCCATCCGGCTTACGCCCGTCTCCCCCGCTTCACCGGCATGGCCAGCATCTTGTCGATCTTGCGGCCGTCCATGTCGGAGATCTCGAACTGCCAGCCGCGATAGGTGAAGCGCTCGCCGACCTCGGGCAGATGCTTGAGCACCGACAAGGCGAAGCCCGCCGCGGTGGCGAAGTCGCGGTCCTCGGGCAGGCTGAAGCAGAGGTTCTCCGCCATCGCGTCCGCCGACACCGAGCCCGACACCCACCAGCTGCCGTCGTCGCGCTCCACCAAAGGCGGGTCGGTGTCGAAATCGGCCGACGAGATGAACTTGCCGGCGAGCGCGGTGAGCAGGTTGCCGGGCGTCACCAGCCCTTCGAAATGGCCATATTCGTCATGGACGAAGGCCATCGGCACTTCCGAATCCCTGAGCACGTTCATCGCGTCCATCGCGTCGAGCTGATCGGGCACGATCGGCGCCGGCTTCATCAGCACGCGCAGGTCGATCTCCTTGCCTTCGAGCAGGCAGGAGACGACGTCGCGCGCCTGGACGACGCCGATCAGCCGGTCGACCGAGCCCTCGGCGACCGGGATGCGGTTGTGCGAGGCTTCGATCAGCTTGCGCCGGATCGTCGCCTGATCCGCGTCGACGTCGATCCAGTCGACCTCGGTGCGCGGCGTCATCACCTCGCGCGCGGGGCGGTCGGCGAGCCGAACCACCGAGGAGATCAGCGCCCGCTCGCTTTCCTCGAGCACGCCCGCGGTCGCCGCCTCCGCCACCACCAGATGGAGATCCTCGGCGGTGACGTGATCGCCCGATTCGCGGTTCATCCTGAGCAGGCGGAAGATCAAGGCGCTGGTCCGGTCGAGCAGCCACACGAAGGGCGCGGTCGCCTTGGAGATGAAGCGCATCGGCCTTGCCACCAGAGCCGCGATGGTCTCGGGCGAACGCAGGGCGAACTGCTTGGGCACGAGCTCGCCGATCACCAAAGAGGCGTAGGTGGTGAGCACGATGACGAGGACGAAGCCCAAAGTCGCCGCCGTGCTCGGATCGACGCCGAGCAGGGCGATGCGCTGGCCGACCGGCCCGCCCAGGCTGGCGCCGGAATAAGCGCCGGCGAGGATGCCGATCAGGGTGATGCCGATCTGCACCGCCGACAGGAACCGGCCCGGATCGGAGGCGAGATCGAGCGCGGTCTGGGCGCCGCGCCGCCCGGACCGCGCCATCGCCTTCAGCCGCGGCTTGCGCGACGAAACCACGGCGAGCTCGGACATGGCGAACAGGCCGTTCAATCCCACCAGCAGCAGGATGATCAGGACATCGAGCCAGGGAAAGGGGGAAAGGGGGGCGGTGGCGGGCATGGCCGCCTAACTCCTAGCGAAGAAGCGCGGCCTCATGCAATCCGAATGGGGACAGTTACTTTTTTCGCCCGCCGCCGTTGCCGTCCCAGCCGATCATTCGCGAAAAAAGTAACTGTCCCCTACCGCGCGCTACCGCCGCTCCCTGAAGAACGCCTTCAGCATCCCGCCCGCCTCGCTCTCGCCGATGCCGGGATAGACTTCGGGCGCGTGGTGGCAGGTCGGCTGGCCGAACAGGCGCGGGCCGTGCAGGATGGCGCCGCCTTTGGGGTCGGCCGCGCCGAAATAGAGGCGCTGGACCCGGGCCAAGGCGATCGCCCCCGCGCACATCGCGCAGGGCTCGAGCGTCACCCAAAGGTCGCAGCCGTCGAGCCGGCTCGTCCCGAGCGTTGAGGCGGCCGCGCGCAGGGCGACGATCTCGGCATGGGCGGTGGGATCGGCGGCGTCCCGCATCCGGTTGCGCGCGACGCTCAGCACCGCGCCGTCGCGCGTGACGACGGCGCCGACCGGCACCTCGCCCGCCAGAGCGGCGGCGCGCGCCTCGTCGAGCGCAAGACGCATCGGCTCGGGGAGCGGAAAGCTCATCCCCGCCTGCTAGTCGCGCCCGCGGCGGGACGCAAAGGCGGATCTCTTATTGCTTGTTGGCCTGGGCGTTGCCGACGGTGACGCTCGGTACGTCGACCTGCCTGGTCTCGGTGCCCACCACCGGCACGGTGACGTTGGCCGGCGTCGTGCCGATGGTGACGTTCTCGGTCGTGACCGAGAGCGCGCCGTTGCTGTCGCGGGACAGGTTGACCACCCCCGTCGCGACGAGGACGATGCCGATGATGAGCAGCAGGGCGACCAGGAGCAATAGGGTTCGCATGAGGATTCTCGCTGATAAGGGTTGCGGGCGTAACGATGCAGCGCGGAGATCGGTTGCATGAGGGGCCCCCCCACCATGGTTGACGAATCCCGCCCTGGCCGCTATCCGCCCGTCCTTTCGGGGAAGCCTCGCGCCTCCCATTCCAGGAAGAGATTGAAATGTCGCGCATTTGCGAGCTGACCGGCAAGGGCCGGCTGGTGGGTAACAATGTTTCCCACGCCAACAACAAGACCAAGCGCACGTTCCTGCCGAATCTGCAGAACGTGACCCTGATCTCCGATTCGCTCGGCCGCGGCGTCAAGCTGCGCGTGTCGATGAACGGGCTGAGGTCGGTCGAGCATGTCGGCGGCCTCGACAATTGGCTCGCCAAGACGGGCGACGACAAATTGAGCCTCAAGGTCCGCCGCCTGAAGCGCGAGATCGCCAAGAAGCAGGCGAGCGAAGCCGCTTCGGCTTAAGCGCGCGTTCGCGGGCGTCATCGGAAATTCCACGTCATCCTGACGAAAGTCAGGACCTATGAACGCGGAAATCGAGAGCGCGCGCGACCCGATTTCACAGTTCCGAATCAAGTCCGGCATCGCCGCTTCCCCGCCGGCGGCAGCGATGACGGATGCGGCGGCAACGGCTCGAATCCCAGTTCGAGGGCCCGGTCTTCCCAGAACGGATTCCCCTCCTCGATCAACGCCACCTTCCATGCCCGCCGCCACGCCTTGAGCTGCTTCTCGCGGGAGATCGCGGCGGACATGGCGTCATATTGCTCGAAATGGACGAGCCGACCGACCGCATATTCCGAAGCGAATCCCGGCGTCGCGCCCGTTCGATGCTGATGCAGCCTCGCCATCAGATCGGATGTGACCCCGATGTAGATCGTGCCATTGCGCCGGCTCGCGAGGATATAGACGACGGGCTGCCTCGACATTTTTCGGATGATATCGTCATTCCGACAAAAGTCAGGATTTATGAAAACGGCGGGCGCGGGTTCGTGAGATCCGTGTTCATGGGTCCTGACTTTCGTCAGGATGACGTGGTGTACTCACCCGCGCCGGTTCAGCGCAGCTCACTCCCGCAATTCGAACTTCATCAGCAAGGTCCGCCGCACGATCGCCATGAAATCGTCGTCGGACGCGATCCACACGATCGTGCGGCCATTCTCGATCGTGATCGCGAGCGCCTCCATATTGTCGACGTTGAGCGGCGATTCGAGCGTCGCCACCTCCCTTCCTTCGATCGTGCCGCCGGCCGCGAGCCTGGCCGGATCCGCGACAACCAGCCGTGCCGAGAGGCGCAGCCAGGCGAAGCGCCGGTTGAGGATCAGGATGCGCCCGTCCGGCAGCAAGGCCGCGTCGGTCGGCCGGAAGCCGTCGGGCCGGCGGTAGCGCAGCCGGACGGCGGGCGTCTCGGGCCGCGCGGGATCGCCGGCGAACAGCACCGCGTCGCTGAACGGCGCGCCGTCGTCCCGGCCCTCGGCGAGGACCAGGAAGCGCCCGTCGGCGAGCCGGACCAGCGCTTCGGCGCCGCTATTGCCGCGCCAGCGCTGCATAGGCGCCGGCCGCGCCGCCGCTTCGGCGCGCAGGGTGAAGCGATTGTAGCGCCAGACCATGTGGCGGCGCTCGAAGGATATCCAAAGATGGTCGCGGTCGGCGAGCAGCCCCTCCGAATCGCGGCTCGACCGCCGGCTGCGCGGCCCGGGCCCCTCGAGCAGCGGATCGAAGCGGACCGGCAAGACCGCCGCCGCGACGCCGGGCAGCGGAAAGCGGATGACGATGCCGATGTCGCTGATCGCGGTCACCCGACCCGCCTCGATATGCATGCCCGAAAGGCCGCCGAATCGCTGGTCGGCGCTGTCGAGCTGCCAGCCGGCGAGGAAATGGAGCCGGCCGACGTCGCGCCGCGCGGGGTCGCCGTCGTCGAGCGCGACCGGCGTCGCGGCCAGGGTGGCGTCGCCCGCGCCCCAGGGCCAGGGCTGCGGCGCCGGCCGGACGATCGTCGCCAGCAGCACGAAAATGGCGAGCAAGGCGAGCGGGCGGCTCCGGCGCCCGCTCCAAATCCGTTCAGGAAAACCCCATGGTTTCATGAACGGATGCTGTCGAACACATTCAGGACGGGCTCAAGAGAATCGTGCGAAATGAAGGCCATGTCGAAGGCCGGGGCGCTTTTTCCGGCAACCGGCCTAACGGACCAAGGAGTGAGTTCCATGTTCACGAAGATCGCCCTTTCCACCGCCGTCGCCGTCGCCGGGCTGACCGCCATGCCCGCCGCCGCCCAGGCCCAGAGCCGCTACGGCTATTCCAGCCGCTACGACAATCATTATCAGGGCCAGCGTTACAACCGCGGCTACAACCAGCGCTACGACCGGCGCTATGCCAACCCGCGCTACCGGAGCCAGCGTTACGGCAATTATTACGGCCAGCGCTGCTCGAGCGGCTCGGCCGGAACGATCATCGGCGCCATCGCGGGCGGCCTGCTCGGCCGCGAGATTGCCGGCCGCGGCGACCGCACCGTCGGCGCGATCATCGGCGCCGGCGCCGGCGCGCTCGCCGGCCGCGCGATCGACCGCAACGATTGCCGCTAACCAAGTCGGGGACAGTCGCTCGCAACTGTCCCCCTCTCTTGCCCTCGTGAGCGTTGCGAGGGCGGGGCCGGCCGTTGCAATGGGCGGCCGGCCCCAATTGGGGGACAGTTACTTTTTTCGCCGCGGGCCTGGTCGCATCGCCGGCCGAGGGACGAAAAAAGTAACTGTCCCCATTCCGTTCAGTTCTTGTCGAACAAGCCCGCCAGTTGCTCGACCATGGTGCCGCCCAGTTGCTCGGCGTCCATGATCGTCACTGCCTTCTGGTAATAGCGGGTGACGTCGTGGCCGATGCCGATCGCGATCAATTCGACCGGCGAGCGCGCCTCGATCCAGCCGATCACCTGGCGCAAATGGCGCTCCAAATAAGTCCCCGAATTGACCGACAGCGTCGAATCGTCGACCGGCGCGCCGTCCGAGATCACCATCAATATCTTGCGTTCCTCGACCCGCGCGATCAGCCGCTGGTGCGCCCATAACAGCGCCTCGCCGTCAATATTCTCCTTCAACAGCCCTTCGCGCATCATCAGACCGAGGCTCTTGCGCGCCCGCCGCCAGGGCTCGTCGGCCTGCTTGTAGACGATGTGCCTCAAATCGTTGAGCCGGCCGGGATTGGGCGGGCGGCCGTCGGCCAGCCATTTCTCGCGGCTTTGGCCGCCCTTCCAGGCCCGCGTCGTGAAGCCCAATATCTCGACCTTGACGCCGCAGCGCTCGAGCGTGCGGGCGAGGATGTCGGCGCTGATCGCCGCGATCGAGATCGGCCGTCCCCGCATCGAGCCGCTATTGTCGATCAGCAGCGTGACCACGGTGTCGCGGAACTCGGTGTCGCGCTCGACCTTGAACGAAAGGCTTCGGAACGGGTCGACGATGACCCGCGCCAGCCGGGCGGAATCGAGCAGCCCCTCCTCCTGGTCGAACTCCCAGCTGCGCGACTGCTGCGCCATCAGCCGCCGCTGCAGCCGGTTGGCGAGCTTGGTGACCGCGCTCTGCAAATGGACGAGCTGCTGGTCGAGATAGGCGCGCAGCCGGCCCAATTCCTCTTCGTCGCACAGCTCGCTGGCGCCGATCTCCTCGTCATATTGGGGCGTGAAGATGCGATAGTCGAAATTGGGCGGCAGGTCGGACAAAGGGCGGTTGGCGCGGATCGGCAGCATGCCCTCCTCGCCCTCCTCGCCGAGCCCCTCGGCGGCGTCGCTCAAATCCTCCTCGGACCAGTCGGCCTCGCCTTCCTCCTCGCCCGATTCGCGCTGCTCGCCGCGCATCTCGGCGTCGCCGCGGCCGCCGCCTTCGTCCTCGTCCCGATCCTCGTCGTCGCCGCCCTCGGCCTCGTCGTCGCCCTCGCCCTCGTCGCCTTCGTCCGGATCGGCATTGCCGTCCTCGTCGCTTTCGATCAGCTCGAGGTCGCGCAGCAGCTTGGTGGCCAAAGCGGCGAAGGCGGCCTGGTCGTCGAGCGCGAGGCCGAGCGCGTCGAGATCGGCGCCCGCTTTCTCCTCGATCCAGTCGGCGACGAAGCCGAGCCCGGCCCGGGCCGCTTGCGGCGGCGCCTCGCCGGTCAGCCGCTCGCGGATCAGCAGCCCGACCGCCGAGCCCAAAGGCACCTCCTCGCGGCTGCGCGCCCGGACCAGAGGGTCGGTCTTCAGCCGCATCTCGGTCAGCCGCGCCAGGTTCGCGCGCACGCCCGCCATGCCGCGCGCGCCGAGCGCCTCGACCCGCGCCTGCTCGGCGGCATCGAAGACGGCGCGGGCGACGTCGTCGGCCGGCGCGCCGCGCCGGTGCAGCGCCGCATTGTGGTGCCGAAGCCTCAGCGCCGCCGCGTCGGCGAAGCCGCGCGCCTGCGCCGCCTCGTCCGCCCCGAGCGAGCGCCCCGGCATCGGCGCCTTGACCGCCTTGCCGGTCACCGCCGGCGCGTCCGAGGTGAACGAGAGCTCCACCTCCGCATCCCCCGCAATCGCCCGCGTCGCCCCGGCAAGCGCGAGGCGAAAGGCTTCGAGAGGATTGGCTTCCGGCATTACCACGCCACCTTACAGCCGAACGTTGCGAAGGCTGGGTCACGCGTGACGACGACCATTTCCTCCATCAGCGCCTGCGCAGCGAGCATCCTGTCGAACGGGTCGCGGTGGCGGCCGCGAAGCAGGCCAGCCTTCACGCCGTGGTTTTGGCGAACCGGAAGGTGACGAAAGCCGTCCCCTGTCACCAGGGCATCGTAATCATGAATTCGCCGTGCCATTTGCGGCAGCTTGCCGAGCCTGACCTTGGTGGCGATTTCCCAGCCCGACACGCTTGAAACATGGATGTCGTTGCCGCGATCGCCCAGCACGCTCCGCATCGACTGCGGCAGCTTCCCATCGTCCAGCCACCACCAAAGAAGCGCATGCGTATCGATCAGATAGCGCATGACTCAGGAGAGGTCCTTGTGCTTGCCTTCCCACAGATCCAGTTCGTCATCGGGAAGCGGATCGAACCAGACCGAGTCCGGAATGTTGCCGATCAACCCCTTGAGGCGCCCGGGCTTGCGCGGCGGCAGATGCTCCTTCTCATAGGGCACCAGCCGGGCGTAGGGCTTACCCGCCTTGGCAAGGATGATTTCCTCGCCCGCGCGGGCGCGGTCGAGCAGTCGGGACAGATGCGTCTTGGCGTCATGGACGTTGATCATCTTCAGGGGATCGGCTTCAGCCATAGTTAGTCCGATTAGTCCATTCGGCCCATAGGATCAAGCTCCGTAGTGCCTGCAGGACGTGGCGGAAAGGGTCGACAGGGTTGTCATCGGCCTCGTCAGCCGATTTGGCCGCGCATTACCAATTGACGGAGTTCAAGGATTTCCTTGTCGCGTTTGGCAATCTCAGCCTCCAAGCGCCTTCTCTCTACCCCGGTCAGAAGAGAACCCGTTGCTTCCTCAAGCCGCCCGCGCAATTGGGTAACGTGTAGCTTTTCAGCCTCCAGCGCCTTTCGAAGACTCGTATTTTGCGCTTCAAGTTGCGCGATCTCGCGCTGCTGTGAATCTACCTTCTTTCTCAATTGATCGAGCTTGGCGCCCGCGCTTGCGGTCAGTTTGGTAGATTTGAGCCGCAAGTTACTGCTGACTGGCGCCGTTAGAATTCTCGCAAGGTCCGGTGCCATGGGTCGAATCCATAAATGCCGCTTCTTCGGCTTTACGGATGTTATCCTCTTGGTATGATGGCTGACCCATCGCTCAAGCTTTCCCGACCACGCTCTCGGGCAGGTCCTTGCCGAACACGCGCTGATAATATTCGGCCACGGTCGCCCGCTCGGCCTCGTCGCATTTGTTGAGGAAGGTTAGCCGGAAGGCGAAGCCGACATCGTCGAAGATGAGCGTGTTCTGCGCCCAGCTGATCACGGTGCGCGGGCTCATCACCGTCGAGATGTCGCCGTTGACGAAGCCGCGCCGGGTGAGATCCGCGACCTTGATCATCCGCTCGACCTCCGCCCGGCCGCCCTCATGGTCGTATTCGCCCGATTTGGCGAGGACGATGCGGGCTTCGGTCTCGGCGGGCAGATAATTCAGCGTCACGACGATGTTCCAGCGGTCCATCTGGCCCTGATTGATCTGCTGGGTGCCGTGATAGAGGCCGGTCGTATCGCCGAGCCCGACCGTGTTGGTGGTCGCGAACAGCCGGAAATAGGGATGCGGGCGGATCACCCTATTCTGGTCCAGGAGCGTCAATTTGCCCTCGGTCTCGAGAACTCGCTGGATCACGAACATGACGTCCGGCCGGCCCGCATCATATTCGTCGAACACCAGGGCGGTCGGAGTCTGCAGCGCCCAGGGCAGCAGCCCCTCGCGGAACTCGGTCACCTGCTGGCCCTCGCGCAGCACGATGGCGTCGCGGCCGACCAGGTCGATCCGGCTGATATGGGCGTCGAGGTTGATTCGGATGGTCGGCCAGTTGAGCCGCGCGGCGACCTGCTCGATATGGGTCGATTTGCCGGTGCCGTGATAGCCCTGGATCATCACCCGGCGATTCTTGGCGAAGCCGGCGCAGATCGCCAGCGTCGTATCCGGATCGAAGACATAGGCCGGGTCGTGATCGGGCACGCGCTCGTCGGCTTCGGAGAAGGCCGGGACCTCCATGTCGCTGTCGATCCCGAACGCTTCGCGCACCTTCACCATCCGGTCGGGCGCGTCCATCACGGTCGCCGCGCGGCTGTCGGGGTTGACGTTGGGAATGTCTGCCATGGTGTTTTCTCTGTTCGGTCCTTCGATACGGGCCTTCGCCTTCGCTCAGTCCCTACTCAGGATGAGCGGCAGGGGGAACCGGATTTACTCCCACCCGCTCATCCTGAGTAGCCGTTGAGCCTGTCGAAACGGCGTATCGAAGGACGTATCGAAGGGAGGTCAGGCGAAGACCGGCCGCCCCTTGAGCGCCGTATAAGCCTCGATCACCGCCTGCAATGCTTTCTCGTGGCCGCGGTCGCCGCCATTATGGTCGGGATGGTAGCGCCGGACGAGCTCGGCATAACGCATCCGCAAGGCCCGGCGGTCGACGTCCATGTCGAGCCCGAGCACACGCAAATATTTGCGGTCGCCCTCGCTGAGCTCACGCCCGTCCGCGCGCCGGCGTTGCTGCATATGCGCCTGGAAGCGCGCGCCGATCGCGTCCAGTGGGTCGACGAAATCGGCCCAGCGCGGCCCCGGCGAGGCGCCCGGGCGCCGAAGGCGCGGGTCTCGCGATCCCAGCCGCCATAGGGATTCTGGGCCGCGCTGATCTCGTCGGCGCTCATCCCCTGGAAATAATTATAGTCCGAGTTGAACGCGCGGACATGGTCGAGGCAGAGCCAGCGCCACTCGCCCGGCCCGTCGAAATCGGGGCGCTCGGGCCCGGGCGCGCGAAATTCGCCGGGCGCGTCGCAACCGGGCTCGGCGCAATGATGTGCCCGCCCCTCGACCCGTCCGTGGAACCGCGTTTCTTTCCGGCCCGCGCTCGCCAATCCTCACTCCTTTCGGGGACGGTTACTAGTAACTGTCCCCATAAGTGCACTAACATAGGCACAGATGACCCAGCCTTTAACAGGCCCCGTCGCGGCCGAGATCGAGAAACGCCTGCGCGCAGCGCTCGCTCCGACGCGGCTCGCCGTGATCAACGACTCGGCCAAGCATCGCGGCCATGCCGGCGACGACGGCAGCGGCGAAAGCCATTTTACCGTCGAGATCGAGGCAGAGGCCTTTGCGGGCCGGAGCCGGCTGGAGCGCCAGCGCGCGGTCAATGCCGCACTGGGCGACCTGATGCGCGAACGCGTCCACGCGCTGGCGATCAGGGCCAGCGCGCCCGGCGAAGCCGTAAAATAGGCGCAGTCCCTCTTTCTTCGCGCCTTTGCGTGAAACCTTTCTTCTCCTTCCCCGCCGCAGCCCGCCAAATCTTGAAATGTAGGATTTGATCGGGTCCATCCTCGTCGATGGAACAGAATCACGACCCCTTCGCCTCCCGCGCGGCGGCAACCGGTGAGCCCGCCTCTTCCAACGTCGTCGAGCACGAAGGTCGACGGCACCAATGGCAGCTGTCAGCTTCGTCAGCTTTACCGGCGCTACTTTCAGCGATCGGAGAGGGACGACGAATGACGCCGCCCTCCGAAGCGGCTAAGGAGGCGCCACCACCCAACGTCCCTTCCTGTCTTTCCCGCGCCTCTGCTCGCGATGCTGGACCGGATCGGGGAAAGGCAGGCCGAGGAATGACGCAGATCGATATCGGGGTCCGGCGGCTGGACGGCGGCAAGGACGACTATGCGATGGTGGCCGCCCGGAATGTCGCCGCCGACATCTGGGCGATCCTCGACAATGACGTCGAAGAGGAAGAAGGCTGCGCGCTGGAGTTCAAGCCGGGCAATCTCGTGACCCTGATGGATCATAAGGATGCGGACGGCTTCGAATATCCGGTGGCGATGCGCCTCTATGCCGGGACGATAATCTGAAATGACCGACGATCCCTTCCTCCAGACGCTCCTCCCCACCACCCACGATCTCGGCGGGTTCAAGGTCCATCGCACGCTGCCGCAACGCGAGCGTACCACGGTCGGCCCGTTCATCTTCTTCGACCAGATGGGACCCGCCCGGCTCGCGCCCGGCATGGGGATCGACGTGCGGCCGCACCCGCATATCAACCTTGCCACCGTCACCTATTTGTTCGCCGGCGCGATCGACCATCGCGATTCGCTCGGCACGTTCGCGACGATCGCGCCCGGCGCGGTCAACCTGATGACCGCCGGCAAGGGCATCACCCATAGCGAGCGCTCGCCCGCCGCGGTCCGCCCCGGCGGGCCGGAGCTCAGCGGCATCCAGACCTGGATCGCATTGCCCAGCGCCAAGGAGGAGATCGATCCCGCCTTCGAGCATGTGCCGAAGGACGCCTTGCCTTTGGTCGAAGGCGACGGGGTCGCGGCGCGCGTGGTGATGGGAACGCTCTGGGGCGAGACCTCCCCGGTCACCTGCCACAGCCCGACCATCTACGCCGACATCCACCTCGCGCCCGGCGGCGCCACCCCGATCGACGCCGAGGCGGACGAGCGCGCGCTCTACCTCGCCGAGGGCGAGGCGGCGCTGGATGGCGTGCCGCTCGCGCCCGCGACCCTCTACGTGCTGCGCCCCGGCATCCGCGCCACCCTGCGCTCGCGGAGCGGCGGCCGCGTCATGCTGTGCGGCGGCGCCCCGCTCGACGGCCCCCGCCACGTCTTCTGGAACTTCGTCTCCTCGCGCCGCGACCGCATCAACCAGGCCAAGGAAGATTGGAAGGCCGGCCGCTTCGCTCTTCCCCCCGACGACCATGACGAGTTCATCCCCTTGCCCGAAGTCCCCAAGACGGTGAGCTATCCATGAGCGGCCGGGAGAGGCGGGGGCGTCACCCTGAACTTGTTTCAGGGTCCAGCTGGTCGCCCGCCCGGGGCGCGGCCGACTGGATGCTGAAACAAGTTCAGCATGACGGGAAAGATGGACAGGCATGACCGAGCTCACCACCACCCGCATCGCCCTTTCCACCGGCGTCACGCTCAACGTCCAGCAAGGCGGGCCGGCGGGCGCCGAGCCGATCATGCTGCTCCACGGCTTCCCCGAATCGCACCGGACCTGGCGCGAAGTCGCGCCCGCGCTCGCCCGCGACTTCCGCGTGATCGCGCCCGACCAGCGCGGCTTCGCCGGCTCGGACAAGCCCCGGGGCCTGGAGCAATACCGGACCGAACGGATCGTCGAGGATCTGATCGCGCTCGCCGACGCGCTGGACATCGAGCGCTTCACCCTCGTCGGCCATGACTGGGGCGGCGCGGTCGCCTGGCTGGCCGCGCTCAGGCACCCCGACCGGATCGCGCGCCTCGTCATCGTCAACGCGCCGCATCCGCTCATCTTCCAGAAGAGCCTGATCGAGGATCCGGCCCAGCGCGCCGCCTCGCAATATATGAACGCCTTCCGCAACCCGGCGATGGAGCAGGGCATCGCGGCGATGGGCTGGGAAAGCTTCTACGCCAAGACCTTCGGCAGCCACGCCGATCTCAGCCTCGTTCCGCCTGAGGAAAAGGCCGCCTATCTCGCCGACTGGTCCGCGGCCGGCGCGCTGACCGCGATGCTGAATTGGTATCGGGCCAGCGAGATAATCGTGCCGCGGGTCGGCGAGGAGGTGACGGCGCCGGCCTGGACCGGCGGACCCTTCCCGCGGCTGGCGATGCCGACCCTCGTCATCTGGGCGCTCGGCGACAAGGCCCTGTTGCCGGTCCAGCTCGAAGGCCTCGACGCGCTGATCGACGATCTCACCCTCGTCACCATCCCGGATGCCGGCCATTTCGTGCCTTGGGAGCAGCCGGAGACGGTGATCTCCGCGATCCGGGATTTCATGTCGGAGACCCGATGACCCGCGCCTTACCCGTCATTCCAGCGCAAGCTGGAATCTCCTTGCCTGGCGGCGCCGGCTGGAAAGAAAGCGGGATTCCAGCTTTCGCTGGAATGACGGAGGAGGCTTGAATGACGGTTCCATATGACCGGCGCAGACTCTAAGCCGCGCGCCATGGCCACCACTCCCAAACGCTCGCTCTCCCGCTCCGCCGCGCGGCTCGCCGCCGTCCAGGCGCTCTATCAGCAGGAGATGGAGGCGATCCCGGTCGCCCGTTTGCTCCACGAATTCCACCATCACCGGCTCGGCGCGACCATCGACGGCATCGAATATGCCGACGCCGAGGTCGATTTCTTCGATGATCTGGTCAGCGGCGCCGACGCGAGGGCCGAGGAGCTGGACGGCCTGATCGCGGCCAAGCTCGCCTCGGGCTGGTCGCTGGCCCGGCTCGACAAGCCGATGAAGGCGATATTGCGCGCCGGCGCCTACGAGCTCGTCGCCCGCGCCGACGTGCCGACCGCGACCGTGATCGGCGAATATGTCGACGTCGCCAAGGCCTTTTACGACGCCCGCGAGACCGGCTTCGTCAACGGCCTCCTCGACGCCATCGCCAGGGAGGTGCGGTGATGGGGACGGTTACTTTTCCCGGCTCCGGCGACCGCGCCGAAAAGGCTTTGGCGGGAAAAGTAACTGTCCCTCTTTCGACGTGAGCGCCGAGGCCGCCTTCATCGAGCGCCTGCGCGGACTGGCCACCGACTCCGGGGCGCGCGGGCTGCTTGACGACGCGGCGGTGCTGGAGGTGGGCGGCGAGACGCTCGTCCTCACCCACGACATGATCGTCGAGGGCGTCCATTACCTGCCCGGCGATCCGCCCGCCGACGTCGCCTGGAAGCTCATTGCGGTCAATCTCTCCGACCTCGCCGCCAAGGGCGCGCTGCCGATCGGCGCGCTGCTCGGCTTCACGCTCGGCGACGAGGCGTGGGACCGTGCATTCGCCGAAGGGCTCGGCGCGGCGCTCACGGCCTTCGGCGTGCCCTTGTTGGGCGGCGACACGGTCTCGGCGTCGACGCGGGTGCTCGGCCTGACCGCGATCGGGCGCGCTGCGTGCGCGCCCCCGAGCCGGAGCGGCGCCCGTGCCGGCGACCTGCTCTGGGTCTCGGGCACGATCGGCGACGCCGGCGCCGGCCTGCGGGTGCTGAAGGGGGAGCTTGGCGCCGCCGACGCTTTGGTCGAGCGCTACCGCAACCCGCGCCCGCGGATCGAGGGGGGCCAGCGGCTGGCGCCCCTGGTCTCGGCGATGATGGACGTCTCCGACGGCCTGCTGCTCGACGCTTCACGCATGGCCGCGGCGAGCGGCTGCGCGGTCCAGATCGAGCTCGATTCGGTGCCGCTCTCCGACACTTATCTGGCGCTTTGCGGCGAAGCGCGGCTCGATGCCGCCGGCGCGGGCGACGACTATGAACTGCTGTTCGCGACGGATGGGAGCCGAGCGGGCGCGATCCTCGCGCTGGCCGAAGAGATCGGCCTGCCTTTCTCACGCATCGGGCGCTTCGCGGCGGGCGAGGGGCTGGTCCTCAGCGACCGGGGCGCTCCTATCCCCTTGCCCGCCCGGCTCGGCTTCGAGCATGGTTGATTGATCCGTCCATTCTGCTTAAAGGCGCGCCACCAATCAGGGCGCGCCATAGTCCGGCGCCTGCCCTTATTTGCTGAAAATTCAGGGGAATAGAACATGACCGTCGTCTACATTGCCATAGGCTGCGGCCTGCTCGCCGTGCTCTACGGCCTGATCACCACCATGCAGGTGCTGAAGGCCCCGGCCGGCAACGAGCGGATGCAGGACATCGCCGCCGCCGTGCAGGAGGGCGCGCGCGCCTATCTCGCCCGCCAGTATCGCACGATCGCGATCGTCGGCATCATCGTCGCCGGCCTGGTCTTCTATTTCCTCGGCCTCGTCTCCGCGATCGGCTTCCTGATCGGCGCGATCCTCTCGGGCCTGACCGGCTTCGTCGGCATGAACGTCTCGGTGAAGGCCAATGTCCGTACCGCGGAAGCCGCGCGCACCTCGCTCCAGGGCGGCCTCACGATCGCCTTCCGCTCGGGCGCGATCACCGGCATGCTGGTGGCCGGCCTCGGCCTGCTCGCGATCGCCGGCTTCTTCTGGTATTTGACCGGCCCCGCCGCGCACGCGCCCAACGACCGCATCGTCATCGACAGTCTCGTCGCTTTGGCCTTCGGCGCCTCCCTGATCTCGATCTTCGCGCGTCTCGGCGGCGGCATCTTCACCAAGGCCGCCGACGTCGGCGCCGATTTGGTCGGCAAGGTCGAGGCCGGAATCCCCGAGGACGATCCCCGCAATCCCGCCACCATCGCCGACAATGTCGGCGACAATGTCGGCGATTGCGCCGGCATGGCCGCCGATCTGTTCGAGACCTATGTCGTGACGCTCGGCGTCACCATGGTCTCGGTCGCGCTCACCCTGACCACGCTGGCGCCCGACATGCTGATGAAGCTGATGGCGTTGCCGCTGATCATCGGCGGCGTTTGCGTCGTCACCTCGATCATCGGCACCTACATGGTCCGCTTGGGCAAGGGCCAGTCGATCATGGGGGCGCTCTACAAGGGCTTCTGGACCTCCGTCCTCCTGGGCGCCGTCGCCATCTATTTCGCCACCCAATATGTGCTGGGTGACATGAACGCGACCCTCGCCACGGTCGGCGGCACCGCCGGCGCCACCGTCACCCTGACCGGCATGAAGCTCTTTTACTGCATGCTGATCGGCCTCGGCCTCACCGGCGCCCTCGTCTGGATCACCGAATATTATACCGGCACCAACTACCGGCCGGTGCGGAGCATCGCCAAGGCGTCGGAGACCGGCCACGGCACCAACGTCATCCAAGGCCTGGCGATCAGCCTCGAATCCACCGCTTTGCCGACGCTCGTCATCGTCGTCGCGGTGATCGGCGCCTACCAGCTCGCCGGAGTCATCGGCGTCGCCTTCGGCGCGACCGCGATGCTCGCTCTGGCCGGCATGGTCGTGGCATTGGACGCTTATGGCCCGGTCACCGACAATGCCGGCGGCATCGCCGAAATGGCCGGCCTTCCCGACGAGGTCCGCGTCCGCACCGACGCGCTCGACGCGGTCGGCAACACCACCAAGGCGGTGACCAAGGGCTATGCGATCGGCTCGGCCGCTCTGGCCGCGCTCGTCCTGTTCGGCGCTTATACCGCGGACCTCGGACTGTTCTTCCCGAACCTCCAGGTCGATTTCACGCTGAGCAATCCCTACGTCATCGTCGGCCTGCTGCTCGGCGCCTTGCTGCCCTACAGCTTCGGCGCCTTTGGCATGACCGCGGTCGGCCGGGCCGCCGGCGCGGTGGTCGAGGACGTCCGCGCCCAGTTCCGCGACAATCCCGGGATCATGGAGGGGACGACGCGGCCCAATTACGGCCGCACCGTCGATCTCGTCACCCGCGCCGCGATCCGCGAGATGATCATCCCCTCGCTGCTGCCGGTGCTCGCGCCGATCGCGGTCTATTTCATCATCAACGCGGTCGCCGGCCAGGCCTCGGCCTTCGCCGCTCTCGGCGCGCTCCTTCTCGGCGTCATCGTCTCCGGCCTGTTCGTGGCCATCTCGATGACCTCGGGCGGCGGCGCCTGGGACAATGCCAAGAAATATATCGAGGACGGCAATCATGGCGGCAAGGGCTCGGAGGCCCACAAGGCCGCGGTGACCGGCGACACGGTCGGCGATCCCTACAAGGACACCGCCGGCCCGGCGGTCAATCCGATGATCAAGATCACCAACATCGTCGCCTTGCTCCTGCTCGCGGCTTTGGCCGGCCACGCCGCCGGCTGATCCTTCCGCATCCGTAAGGAACAGGCTCGCCGGACTTGGGTCCGGCGGGCCTTTTTCTTGCCTTTTCAGCGGTGAGCCTTATCCTGGCGCCGGGGCCTATGACCATATTCAGATCTGTGTCGGCGGCGGCGACGCTTGTCGCCGCATCTCTCTTCGCACCGCTGGCGGCACAGCCGCCGGCACCCGCGGGTGCGCAAGCGTCAGCGGCGACGCCCGTGCCCGGGCACATCCCGGCCCAGGCGCTCGCCGAGCTGCCGTTCATTCGCAGCCCCGTTCTGTCGCCCGACGGCAATCGCCTGGCGGCCCGGCTCACCGCCCGGGGCCGGAACTGGATCGCCGTCTACGACCTTGGCCGCAGCCTCACCGAGCAGCGGCCGCTGATGATCGAATGGGGCGATTACGAAGTCACCTGGATGCGCTGGGCGGGCAATGGCCGCCTGATCTTCGGCATCCAGGTCGTCCGCCCGGTGCCGATGCTCGACCTTGAGATTCCGGTCACCCGGGCCGGCTCGATCGATCTCGCCACCGGCGTCACCACGCCGCTGATCGGCGGCAACGGCATCCTTGGCGACGACGTCATCTTCGTCGATCCGGCCGGTCAATACGTCCTCCTCTCCTCGCAGCAGTCGCTCACCGATTATCCGAGCGTCGACCGCATTGATCTCGCCACCGGCCGCTCGGCGGTGGTCCAGCAGAGCCGGCCGGGCGTGTGGAACTGGTTCGCCGACGCCGCCGGGGTGGTCCGCGCCGGCGTCGAATATGGCGACAACCGCATCCGGCTCCATTATCGTTCGGCGGCCGGCCAGTCGCTGCGCCGGATCGAGCCGCGCGCCGCTGCCGGCACCAGCACGGTCATCGACGCGATCCATTTCACGCCCGGCGGCGACCGCGGCGTCATCGTCACCAACGAAGTGACCGGCCGCTTCGCCGCCTATCAGTTCGATTTCGCCAGCGAGACCCGGGGGGCGCCGGTCTACGAGAATCCCCAGGTCGACATCGGCAATCTTGTCATCTCGCGAGCCGGCCAGCTGCTCGGAATCGGCTATGAGGACGATCGGCGGCGGACCCATTGGCTCGACTCCGATCTGGCCCGGGTGCAGGCGATCGTCGATCGCAATCTGCCGGGCAACGTCAACCTGATCCTCGATCGCAGCGACGACGCCAACAAGATCCTGATCTGGTCGAGTGCGCCCGACGATCCGGGCACCTTCTTCCTCTACAACCGCTCGGCGCGGCAGCTCAACGGCTTTGCCAGGCCTTATCGCGAGCTCAACACCTACCGCCTCGCGCAGATGCGGGTCGTCCGCTATCGCAGCCGCGACGGCATCGACATCCCGGCCTATCTGACCCTGCCGCCGGGGCGGCCCGAACGGGCGCTGCCGCTGATCGTGATGCCGCACGGCGGCCCGTTCGCGCGCGACAGCTGGGGCTTCGACGCGTGGGTCCAGTTCCTCGCCAGCCGCGGCTATGCCGTGCTCCAGCCCAATTTCCGCGGCTCCACCGGCTATGGCCGCGACCATGTCGAGCGGGGCTACGGCCAGTTCGGGACGGGGATGATCGACGATCTGGAGGATGGCGTCCGCTGGCTCGCCGATCAGGGCATGATCGATCCCGCCCGCGTCTGCATCATGGGCGCCTCTTATGGCGGCTATGCGGCTTTGTGGGCGCCGATCCGCCATCCGACGCGCTACCGCTGCGCGATCAGCTTCGCCGGCATCTCCGACGTGCGGGCGATGCTCCGCTATGATTCGCGCATCGCCTCGGCGACCCGCTATTCGCGCGAGTGGCGGCGCCGCGTCGAGGGCGAGAACAGGACCGACCTGACCGCGATCTCGCCGCTCCGGCAAGTGGAGCGCCTCGGCCTGCCGCTGCTGATCGCGCATGGCGACCGGGACCGCAACGTGCCGCCCTCGCAGTCGCGCAATCTCATCCGCGCGCTGACCCGGAGCAACAGCAACGTCGAATCCGTTTTCTATCCGGAGGCGGGTCACGGCTTCTCGCGGCCGGAGGATCAGGCCGATTTCCTCCGCCGGGTCGAGGCTTTTCTCGCCCGCCACAATCCCGCCGACGCGGCGCCGCCGCCGACGCCGGCCGCCGCGTCGCGATAGTCTTTCCATTTCCGCGACGAGCGGTTAAGGCCTGCCGGCTTTTTTGTGACCTCAGGGGCTTGAATGGCCAAGGAAGAACTCCTGGAGATGCGCGGGCAGGTGGTCGAGCTGCTGCCCAACGCCATGTTCCGCGTCACGCTCGAAAACGGCCATGAGATCCTCGGCCACACCGCCGGCAAGATGCGCAAGAACCGCATCCGCGTGCTGACCGGCGACGAGGTGCTGGTCGAGCTCACGCCCTACGACCTGACCAAGGGCCGCATCACCTACCGCTTCAAGTGACGGCCCCCACAGGCCGTCACCCTGAACTTGTTTCAGGGTCCAGCTTGTCGCGCGCCCGGACAGCGGAAAACTGGATGCTGAAACAAGTTCAGCATGACGTTAGAGAAGTGCGATGCGCCTGATCCTCGCTTCCCAAAGCCCTAGGCGGCTCGAGCTGCTCGCGCGGCTCGGGGTGACGCCCGACGCGGTCGTGCCGGCCGACATCGACGAGACTCCGCTCAAGGGCGAGCTGCCCGTGCCTTATGCCCGGCGGATGGCGGCGGCCAAGGCGGCGGCGGTCGCGGCGCCCGGCGCGCTCGTCCTCGCCGCCGACACGGTGGTCGCCGCCGGCCGCCGCATCCTGCCCAAGACCGAGAGCGAGGCCGAGGCGCGCGCGGCCTTGTCGCTGCTCGCCGGCCGCCGCCACCGCGTCCACAGCGCGCTCACTTTGATCGACGGCGAAGGCCGCGCGCGCCACAGGCTGTCGAGCTCGATCGTCACCTTCAAGCCGCTGAGCGCGGCCGAGCTCGACGCCTATCTCGCCGGCGGCGAATGGCGCGGCAAGGCGGGCGGCTATGCCATACAGGGCCGTGCCGAGGCGCTGGTCCGCGCCCTTTCCGGCTCCTTTTCGGGCGTGATCGGCCTGCCTTTGTTCGAGACGCGCGCGCTGCTGCGCGCCGCCGGCTACCCGCTTGGCTGAGTGGCTCTACGAGGAAGGGATCGGCGAAAATCGCGCGATCCTGGTCGAGGACGGCGTCATCCGGGAAGCCGCGATCGAGCTGCCCGGCCTTCGCGCCGGCGCTGTGGTCGAGGCGCGCCTGACCGGCATCGCCGGCATCGCAACGCTGGATGACGGGACCGAGGCGATCGTGACGGCCCCCGGCCTGACCGAGGGCGCTGCCTTCCGCGCCGAGATCTTGCGCGAAGCCATCCCCGAGCCGGGGCGGCCCAAGCCGCCCAAAGCGCGCGCGACCGCGCTGCCGTTGCGCGACGGGCCGGACCTCAAGGCCCGGATCGGCAACCCGGCATCGCTGGCGGCTTCGGGGCCCGATTTGTTCGAGCAGGCCGGCTGGTCGGAGCTGCTCGAGGAGGCCGCGACAGGCGAGATCGGCTTCGAAGGCGGCGCCCTGCGGATGAGCGTGACGCCGGCCATGACCCTGTTCGACGTCGACGGCGGCCTGCCGCCAGCGGACCTGGCGCGGGCCGGCGCGGCGGCGGCGGCGCGCGCGATCCTGCGCTTCGGGATTACGGGGTCGATCGGCATTGATCTTCCCACTTTGCCGCGCGACCAGAGGCAGGCGGCCGCGTCGGCCGTCGACGCGATCCTGCCCCAGCCGTTCGAGCGCAGCGCGGTCAACGGCTTCGGCTTTCTCCAGATCGTCCGCCGCCGGATGCGGCCTTCTCTTCCCGAGCTGCTCGGCGCCGACCCCGTCGGCGCCGCCGCGCGCGCCCTGCTGCGCCGCGCCGGGCGCCTCGCCGGGCCGGTGGCGCTGCACGCGGCGCCGAAGGTCGTCGCGCTCCTCGAGGCCAGGCCGGACTGGCTGGCGGCGCTGGCGCGGCGGACCGGCGGCGCCGCCACCTTGCTTGGCGAGCCCGGCCTCGCCATATCGGCCGGCCATGCCCAGAGCCGCCAAGACTGAAACCTGCCCTTTGTGCGGCAAGCCCGCGAGCGCGGCGCACAAGCCGTTCTGCTCGCAGGGCTGCCGCGACCGCGACCTTTTGAACTGGCTCGGCGACGGCTATCGCGTCCCCGGCCCGCCCGCCGATCCCGACCTGCCGTCGGGCCATGACGACGGGCTGGACAGCGAGCGCTAAGCGCCTCTATAGGCGCTGGCTTCCGCCTTCCCGCGGTAGGCCCAGGTAGCTCAGTTGGTAGAGCACGTGACTGAAAATCACGGTGTCGGCGGTTCAATTCCGTCCCTGGGCACCATCCTTCCGCGCTTTGCGCCCGCCGGCCGATTGCGGCGACAATGTCTCGTCACCCCGGACTTGATCCGGGGTCCACCTTCTCAGCAGCGCCAGACAGAACAGATGGATGCCTGATCAAGTCCGGCATGACGAAAATGTGTTCACGGTCCGGGCGCCCGGGCGCCCCGTCGTTCGAACCGGCACTCAATAATCGCGATTGTACCTGAGGTTGACGTTGGTGCCGCTGTGCGAGCCGAATTGCGAGAGCAGGCTCAGCGCCCGGCTCAGCGAGATCTCGATCTGGGTCGCGGTATAGCCCTTGGCGTCGGTGATGATCTCCACATAGATGTTGTCGGAGAGATACATGCCGGCGGCGACCGCGGTGCCATGGCCGGTGGCGGTGTCGGCGTCGATGATGCGCAGCCGGTCGATGCCGGTCGCCGACCTCAAGCGCCCGAGCGGGTTGAGCCCGCCGCCGCTGCCGCTCAGCGAATTCAGCGAGGCGGCGAGCTGGACCGCCTGAAGCGCCGAGATCTGGGTGACCGAGCTGCCGAACAGGATGCGCGACACCACTTCGTCCTGCGGCAGCGAAGGCGATGAGGTGAAGGATATCTGCGGATTGAGCGAGCTGCCGGCGATGACGATGCCGACCTCGACATTCTCGATGTCGGCGGTGGCGACGAGATCGAGCCGCGACGGCCGCGCGCCTTCGAACGTCACCTCGCCATGGTCGAAGCGGAAGCGCCGGCCGGCGAGGCCCAAAGTGCCGCGGATCATCCGCACCTGCCCGACCAGCTCGAGCGTCGTCGTCGTCCCCCGGGCGCGCAGATTGGCCGTGCGCCACTCGGATTCCATGCCCATTCCGGAGACATAGATGCGGTTGTTGGCGCGAAGCTCGATGTCGAGCTGCCAGACGCTCGGCACGCGGGCGTCGGCGCGCTGCGCATTGGGATCGGGCAGCGGCTCGCCGCGCCGGCGCACCCCGGCGAGCTGCGGCACTTCGGCGGCCGCCTGCCGGACGATCTGATAGCGGACCTCGCCGAGATCGAGCGCGCCCCTGATCCAGGCGCCCTCGCGATTGTTGGTGATCCGCAAATTCCCCGTCGCGGTGGCGCCGAGATCGTCGCTGCGCGCCAGCCTGGCATTCTGGAAGTCGACACTGAGGTCGATCGGATAGCCGGCGGCGCTGGCGAGGCCGATCGTGCCGCTGCCGGTGATCGTGCCATTGCCGGCGCGGCCCGCGAGGCTGTTGATGCGCAGCTCCGAGCCGCTGAACCGGCCGTCGACGGCGAGATTGGTGACGCGCGTGCCATAGGTCTCGTTGACGTAGACGAGGTTGTTGGCGCGGACGACGCCGTCGCTGAACTGCGGATTGTCGACCCGGCCGGTGAAATCGGCGGCGAGGCCGAGCGGGCCGGTCAGTTGGTGGCCGGGCAGGCTGGCGAAGGACATCGGCACGTCGGCAGGGCCGTTATAGCGGATACCGCCGGAGAGCGGCGCGGCGAGCAGCCGTGTCCGCCACGAGCCCGCCGCCGGGCCGAGCGGCTGCAGCCGGACCTGCGCGCGGCCGATGATCGCGCCGCCGCGGCGGACGATCGCGCCCGCCGCGCCGCCCTCGGGCCTGAGGTTGCCGGCGATGAACAGATCGACCGGCGAGGAGCGGACCGCGATGCCGGTGCGAGTGAAGCCGGTGACGTTGAGCCGCGCCTCGGCGCGCGGGAAGGCGCCGTCGGCGGGCTGGGCGAAATCGAGGCTGCCGGTGGCGCGGCCGCCAATTCCCAGGCCCGGCGAAAAGGCGTTGACGATCGTGAGGTCGAGATTGTCGAGCCGCGTCTGGATGACAAGGCCGTCGCCCCAGCTCCCGGCCAGCCGCACGCGTCCCTGGGGAAAGGTGATCGCCGCTGGCAGCATCCGCCACGCGCCGTAGGCCTGGACCAGGCGGGCGGGCTGGTCGAAGCGGAACGGGATGTTGTTGACCTGGCCCTGCATCGCCAGCAGCGCCTGATTGCCGGTCCGCCGGCCGTTGGCGGCGACGCGGAACGAGACGCCGCGCCGCCCCTCGGCGAAGAGCTGGGCGGTGCCGTCGCCGCCGGAAATATCGAACTGGACGCGGGCGCGCTGGATGAACAGGTCGCCGCTGGCAAGGCCGGCCAGCTCGGCGCCGCCGACGATGTCCATCGCGCCGCGATTGTCGGCGGGCAAGGTGATCGTGACCAGGACCCGCCCGCGCTGGACGATGATCGGATTGTCCCCCGGCGTGCGCGCGCCGTTGGCGGTGGCGTTGATCGCGATCTGCTGGCGGCGGCCGGCGGCGGCCAGGTCGACCCGACCGGTCAGGCCCTGACCCTCGAGCGTCAGCATCCCCGCGAACGGCGCATCCGCCGTTCGCGCGATATTCCCCCGGAAGGTGATTCCGGCATAGACGAGCGGATCGACGGCAATGGCGAGGCGATTGCCGCTCGCGCGGATGACGATGTTGGCGCGGAACGGCCCGTAGGCCGAATCTCCCGCTGCATCGAGGGCCCAGCCGTTGGCGGTGGCGCGGACATTGGCGGTGAGGTTGGTGAGGCCGTAACCGGGACTGGCGGCGGCGACCACGATGCGCGGCGCGCTCGCGCGGCCGGTGACGCGGACGGCGAGCGGGCCGTAATCGCTGCTGTCGCCGGCGAGGCGCAGGTCGATCGTGCCGTCCGGGCGGTAGACGCCGCCGCCGCTGCGCACGCGCAGCTTGGGCGCGGCGAGGCGGATGTCGCTGACGTTGATGACGCCCGATGGCGCCATGACGATATTGGCGGTGATGGTGCCGACGCCGCCGAGCAGGCCCTGGATGGTCGCGTTGGTGAGCCGCAGGCTGCGCGCGGCGACCCGGCCCCTGAGGCCGAAGCCGCCCGGGCCGCTGGTCATGTCGAGATTGGTGGTGACCGCGAACAGGCCGACGCCGCTGACCAGATAATTGTCGACCCGCCCCTGGACCGCGGCGAGATAGCGGCCGGCCGAAAGATCGAAGGCCAGAGCGAGCCGGGCGTCGATCCGGTCCGAGCGCAGGATCATATTGTCCGAAACGAGCCGCGTTCCGGCGATGCCGAGCTCGCCGTCGAGCCGGACGTTGGCGATGGTGCCGCCGGCGACCGCGTCGAAGCCGAGGATGCGCGCCGCCCGCGCCGACACCGGAACGACGACGTCGCCGGCGCGCACGCGGGCCCTGCCGACCGCGCGCAGCCCTTCGATCGTGGTGCCGCCGAAATCGAGGCGCGCCGCGCGCAGCTCATAGAGCACGCCCGGCGTGGCGAAGGCGCCGTTGAGGATCACGGTCAGGTTGACGTCGCGCCCCGCGAGGTTGGGCGCGATCGCGCCGGGCTCGAGAAGCCGGCCCGCGATCCTCAGATCCTGATAGCTGTTCGCGCCGAGGTCGATGCGGCCCTCGGCGGCCAAAGCGAGGACGCGGCTGCGCGACCGGAAACGGATGTCGGCGCGGCGCTGGTCGAGGCGGGCGACGAGGTTCACCCGCATTTCCGGCTCGGCGAGGCGCTGCGCCGGGCCCTGGAGCATCAGGCCGGGGCGCAGCGTACCTTCGGCGGTGAAGCTGCCCTCGCGTCCGGCGACGGCAAGATCGGCGAGACTATTGCCGGCCAAGGTCGCGCGGGCGCGGCCCTGCCAGCTCGCCCAGGTGCCGCGGCCGCCGATTGTGGCGGCGACGGCCTGGTCGGTGCCGATCATGCCGGCGACGAAGCCGTCGCCTGGACCGCGCAGGTCCATGGCGATGTCGAGCCGGTTGGCCGAGGGCACCGCGTCGAGGACGAGATGGAGCCGGTCGCCGCCCGCCAGGCCCGGCGCGCTTATTGTCGCGGCGTCGAGCGTCACCTGGGCGCGCCGGTCGGCGATCGTGGCGCGGCCGTCGAGCGAGAGCAGATGGCGCCGCCCGGTCACCGCCGGATCGATCGCCAGCCGACCGATATGGAGCCGGGCGAGGTCGAGGCTGATGTCGGGAAGGATCGGGGCGTCGGGATCGCCGGGACGCAGCCGCGGCGCGCGGGTGAGCCGGGCCTCGGGAATGTCGAGATCGCGGATGTCGATATGGCCGCGCAGCAGATAGGCGAGGGGGCGATACTCGAGCTCCGCCCGCGGCGCGCTGGCGAACGTTCCCCGTGGATCGGCGATGGTTAGGCCGTGGATTGTGAGCCGGGAGAAGATGGAGCCTTCTATTCTCGCAACATGGATTTTGAGCCCCGACACCGTCTCCATCGCGTTGATGCGGTCGACGATGAAGCGGTGCCCGGCATCGCTGTTGAGCCAGAGCAGAAAGGCGGCGGTCAGAGCGACGAGCGTGGCGAGCGTGATCGCCGCGCCCTTGGCGACTCCCCACCAGAAGCGGCGCCCCACCGCCATCAGAAGGCCTGCCCGATCGAGACGTAGACGTTGATCAGCGTCTCGCCCGGCCGCCGCCCGATCGGTGTCGCGACGTCGAAGCGGACCGGCCCGAAATTGGTGTAGACCCGCCCCCCTATCCCGACGCCGAAGCGCATCGAATCGAAGGTCGGATATTGCGCCTCATACACCTGCCCCGCATCGACGAACGCGACCACGCCGTAATTGCCAAAGCGGTAGCGGCCCTCGAGCGCGAACTCGGCGAGGCTGCGTCCGCCGAGCGGCACATTGTTGAGGTCGCGCGGGCCCAGCTCCTGGAAGCCGTAGCCGCGCACCGAGCCGCCGCCGCCGGCATAAAGCCGGCGCGACGGCGCGAGATCGTCGCGGGCGATGCCGAAGATCGAGCCCAGCCGGGCGCGGCCGGCGATGACGAACTGCTCGCCGACCGGATAATAGACGCTGCCTTCGATCAGGTTACGAACGTAGAAGCGCGAGCCGTCGCGCAGCGAGGCCTCGGGATTGACGCGCGCGAGCAGCCGGAAGCCGCGCGTGGGATCGAGCAGGCTGTTCGACCGGTCGTGGCCGAGCTGCCCGATCAGCCCACCGATGAAATAGGCGTCGGAGAGCGAGATGACTGCGGTGCCGTTGCGATTCTCGTTGGTGGCGAGGAGCTCGGCGCCATAGGCATAGGTCCAGCGCTTCTGCCAGATCGGCGTCGATTCCCGCGACACCAGCCCGTAGAGCCGCGCGGTATAGCCCTGGAAAGCCTCGAAATCGCGGCGGCCGATGTCGAGCTGGACCAGCAAGGCGCGGTCGCGCTGGCCCCAATTGCTGCGCCGGAAGCGGACCGAGACATTTTGCTCCTGGGTCCCGGCGATGGCGGCGAGGCGGAGCGCGCCCTCCGGCGGGAACAGGTTGCGATGCTCCCAGGCGCCCTCGAGCCGGAAGCCCTCGCCGGTGGAATAGCCGGCGCTGGCGTCGAGCGAGCGGGCGGGGCCGGCCTGCTGGCGGACCAGGATGTTGACATATTGGGTGCCGTCCTCGGCCGTCTCGCCGGTCAGCACCGGCTCGGCCGAGACCGTGCTGAACAAGCGGGTCGAGACCATCGCCTCCCTGAGGTCGTCGACCTTGCGGCGGTCGTAGAGCTCGCCGCGGCGGAAGCGGGCGAGGACGCCGACGTGGCTTGCGTCGAAGGCGAGCCTCTCGCCCTCGGTGGTGAAGCCGGCGAAGCGCGCCCGCGGGCCCGGATCGAGCGGCAGGGTATAGTCGCCGAGCCTGGTGTCGGGATCGAGCACGATGTCGCGCAAGGAGAGCTGCGGGAAGGGATAGCCTTCCTGGGGCAGGCGGAGCAGCACATTGGCCTCGGCCGCCTCGACGTCTACCGCGCGGATCGGCGCGCCGGATTGGAGGGGCAGGTAGCGGCGCGCCATGCCCGGCGGCTCGGTGTCCGGCCCGTTGATGGCGATCGCGCCGAAATTGTAGCGATTGCCCGCGGCGACCGTGAGCGTGACCCGGATCCGGCCCGGCGCATCGCCCTCGCCCGGCAATTGCTCGATGGCCGAGGTGGCGACCGCGTCATAATAGCCTTCGGAGCGAAGCAGGCGGACGACGAGCGCGACATCCTCTTCGGCGCGGGCGGCGATCATCGCGCCGTTGACCGCCTCGCCCTCGGCATCGTCGAGCGCGGAAAGGTCGCGGAAGCGGCCTTCGAGGCCGGTCTCGTCCATCCCCTCGACCACCAGAGCATAGCGCACCCGCACCGCTTCGCCCTCGTCGTCGGAGGCCGCGGGCTCCTCGCCGGCGGGCTGGACGTCGAAGCTCGACAGCGGCGGCAGCGGCTCCGACAGAGCGGGATCGCCCAAGGGCGCGTCCTCGACCGGGCCGGGCACGGGCGGGAAGGGCCTGGCGTCGGGGACGATCGGCTCCAGCGGCGCCAGCGGATCGGGATCGGCGCCCACCTCGGGCAAAGGGGGAATCGCCGCCTCGAACTGGTTGTCGGGAACGATGGGCTCGTCCTCGGCCGGGCCTGGCGCGAAGGCGGGGGCTTCGTCGGCGGGCGGGGAGGCGTCCTGCGCGCGCGCGGCAAGCGGCGCTGCCAGGACGCCACCCGCAATCGCAGCAGCTAAGATACGCGCTTCGTTCAATAAACCCCGCTCAGCCGCGAAACGAATCGCGGCGGCGCATTAACGGCCAAATCCGCTTATTGTTCAATAAGCCTGGGCACTTTGGTCCGGTGCCCGGCGAATCACCGGCGCCGAGCCGTCGCCGACCACCGCGAAGCCCGACCAATAATAAGGATGGGAGGTGTCGCGCTCGTCCATCAGCGCCTGCTGCGCCAGCCGCAGCGCGCCTGCCGTGGCGGTGCCGGGAGGCGCCCGGAACAGGCCCGAGATCAGCCGCTCGGTGGCGTGGAAATCGTCGGGCACCGGCCAGTGGCTGGCGACGACGATGCGGCCGCCGGCGCCGACGAAGGCGCGCACCAGCCCGTCCAGCGCATATTCGCCGCCGCTGGCGAGCCCGGCCTCCTGCGTCGCCGTGGCGCTGGCGCGGCCGGCGGTGTCGCAGGCGGAAAGGATGATGAGGTCGGCGTCGAGCCTCAAATCGAAAATCTCCGAGAAGCTGAGCAGGCCGTCCGAATCGCCCGTGCCGAAGCTGGTCAGAAGGGCCGGCCGCGCCGGGCATTCGGGCCGCGGCGGCGTCACCAGGCCGTGGGTGGCGAAATGGAGGATGCGATATTGGTTGAGGTCGTCCCGGGCGATGATCGCGGTGTCGGTGAAGGCGGCGCCGGTTACGATCTCGGCCTCGCCGGGGCGGCCCATGCCCGCCGCCGCGCCGGCCACGACCAGCTCGCGCGCCGAGATCGGCCGGTTCCAGGCGGCGAGCGACCAGGTGCAGCCGGCCTGCTCGACCACATTGTCGCCACGCGCGCCAGCGGCGCCCGGCACGATGTAGCCGCGCGCCGGCGCATTCTCGCCGAAGCCGAGATATTGGGCGCGGGCGCGGCTCGGCGGCGCCTGACGAACGTCGCGGAAAGCGCGGACCGAGACCGCGGTCGAGATGTCGCGCTCGCGGCCCAGCCATTTGACGCCGCGGAAATCGAAGCCGTCGTCATTGGGGTCGGCGGCGGCGCGGGCGCGATAGGCGTCGATCGCGGCGCGATCCATGACGAGCAGGTTCGGCGGCAGCCGCAGCATCGCCCCGTCCGGCTCGAAGATGAGGTGGGTGACCGGCCCGATTTCGCCCCCGAC